>Ga0315288_10002349_pt1 | contig 24467 bp, 9 predicted proteins | sample YL17G11_20_MG_FD_203454 | JGI IMG/M metagenome (GOLD analysis project Ga0315288, IMG submission 203454) | Sediment microbial communities from Yellowstone Lake, YNP, Wyoming, USA - YL17G11_20 | ecosystem: Environmental > Aquatic > Freshwater > Lake > Sediment | place: USA: Wyoming | collected... | reverse complement strand
GTCCTCTTTCAGGTTCTCCGCCGTTAGGCCCTCGGTCCTATAGATCTCAAGGCCGTGGTGGGCAAGGAACAAAGGAATGCCTCTGACGGTCTGCCGGTCCTTCTCCTTTTCCTCAAGGGGCAAGGTCCGCCATGGTACAAGCGACGGATGGACCTTCTTCTCGATGTTCTTCGTATCCACCGTCCTGTCATATTTCCATCCATCCGTCAATCTCTCATTGCACCATCGGACATGTTCCATCATGGCGAGCTTTTCCAATTCCTTCTTTCTGAACGTGAACTTCGGGATATCGTCGATATTTTCACTGCGGGCGAGGCCTATCGTCATCCCGACGGCCTTCAGTTTCACGAAAATGTGCCTGGCCTGGTCCAGGTTGGCCTTCTTGAATGTCTGGTCGAGGCTGTCCCAGTCCTTCATGGCTGCACTCGACCCAGGTTCCATCCCGACCTTCTTCTGGTGGGCCTGGTAGCCCTCATGTATCTCCTGGGCCAGCACATCCAAGCAGAATATCCCTTCGGGATGGGCCATTCTCTTGGTAATGAGCTCTGGGATGTTCTTTACGGATGAGAGGTCATATCCTTTTATTTCATCATCCAATTTCTCCCACGATATCAAATATGGATTTATTTTGAGCTGTTCGTCCTTCTCTGCACCCCATTTCCATCCAGCGATCAATCTTTCCGCGTTCCATCTATCATGCTCGAGCCTGGCAAGAAGGTCGATCTCTCCATCATCAAATTTGAAATCCTTCTTAATGCTATGGCCGTCTTGGATCCTGATACAACCGATCGTCCATAATTTAAGGTCGATATTGTCTGCGGCCATCCTATTGGAGGTCTTGAACTCTTCCCAAAGGACCTCCCAGGGTCTAAGGCTCAGGCTCAGCAGCTCGTTACATGATCTTATGATTTGTAAAAGGCTCTCCGTTTTGAGCTTCTTCGCCTGTTTTTCCATGGACTTCAAGTAATCCGCTTTGAATGAGCCCAATAGGTCTTTGTCGAGCTCCCATTCTGGCGTTCGGAGGAGCGGGTCCAGGGCCTGTATCATATCCTCAACGGTCGCGCCGATGCTTTTCTCGGTCTTATCTGCGGTCTCGATCCTGAACTTTGTCGTTGCACCGCCGGCTTTATCGATCCACTTTATGGTATTATCGACAACCTTCAAAAGGGCGTCCCGGCTCTTCTTCAGCTGTTCATATGATCCTTCCTGGAATTCGGCCGGCTCATGCTCGATGAACCGGTCATAGAACCGCTTCCGCCAGTCGATGAAATGTTTGATGCGATAGAATTCATGGAATTGGCAGGCCTGTGAATCCAACTGTTCATCTATTATGAATTCACGCGTACAGGTCCTATCCAATACATTGAAAAGGAAGATCTGATTTATCCTCAAAGTCCCGTAATCCTCCTTGGCCAGCATGGATGAGAATTGGGTCTTGTGGGAGAAGCACGCAACAATGGGGGTCAGATTGTTCTTTAGCTTTTCCATGACCGTCAACGCATGGGAGATGCATTCGGTGTCTTTTTCTAAACAGATGTAGACGATATCGATGGGGCTCCTTCGGAACCCGCCGATATCGAACTTCTCATTCATTTTGTCGGTACTGTCCTGGATCCAAGGGACCAAGGCATCGAGCTCATGGAACTCTATGTCGCAGACCATGTCTATCTGTGGGAACTGACCACGGAATGCGTTGGCCTTCCTTTCCGATTCGCGGTCGAAGACATGAATGGACAGCATTTTCCCGTTCGCATACTGGCCGGTCCTTGCGGCCTGCAATACAAGGCTCTCTCCCAGAACGCCAAAACCTATAATGATCACCGAGATTGGCGGGGAGTTCGGGTCGGTCGTATTCCCATAGATGTGCGGCGGATATTCTTTAAGGATGAGCCTGGCGCTGTTCCTGTAAATATTGAAGAACTTCACATCGACCTGGTCCATCAATGCCGCCTTCTGGTTCTCCTCGAACAATTTACACAACTTTGCATCTTTAAGATGGACAAAGCATCTCAGGTCGAAATCTAGCTTTACTTCAGCTCGGTCCCTTATCTGTCGGGCCCTCATGGCAATGTCCATGTTCTTTGCATCGTCCTCGCAGAGGGCTATGAGGATCTTGGCTGTTCCCACATTGGCCTTCTTCAATATCGATCTCTTCTTAGCGTCACCTATGACGATTAGGGCCCCTTTCTTCTCGCATTGTCGTTTCCGTCGATTTTCGCAGTCATCGTCTATGATGACGACCCTTTCTTCATTCTTGCGAAAATTCTTAAGGAGCTCGACGGTCTCCTCACCAAGGCCGCAGATTATCACATGCCCCTTTAAGGAACGGATCTTAAAGAGGGTGATCTCCTCGTGAAAGACCGTTAATATGATGGCTATGAGGGCATAGGACCCGATGAGCGGCAACAGGAACCGGGCGACATGGAGCTCCCAGGGGACCGGTATGGCGGCCTCGCGGGTCTGACCATTGAGCACCATCAATTGAAGTGATAGATAGACGAGCTCGGGAATGCTCTTCTCTCCATTATAATAGATATTATATCCTATGCCACCAAGGATGAACCCGAAGATCGTCACGCAACCTAGGAATATCCAATGGAGGTATGGCGAACGCTCTTCATCGTCCTTTTCAGACATGTGGATACCTGACCGTCTGGAATCGGATAAGAATGCTATTTTAAATATTTTGGGTCATTAAATCTGTAGGATGACATATAAATACTAACGAAAATATACATTTTGTCTGGCTGGGGGGACGCCGATTTTCAGACCGAAGACACCGGATGAAGCTTGCGCCAAAGCAAGTGATGCCGTCATCAATAGTAACTTCGAGAAGGCCATCAAATTATACGATGAGGCCCTCATGATGGCCTCGGACCATAGGAACGCGCTCCTCGGAAAGACGCAGGTCCTGATGACCCTACAGGACTACAATAACGCAAGTATCGTACTCGACATAGCTCTCAAGGCCCATTCCAAGGACCCGTACGTCCTTCTGACAAAATCCTCGCTCTTGCTGAAATTCAGGGACCTCCCAAATGCCTACAAATATTACGATGACGCCCAGAAGAACATTGTAACATGGGATGCGGCCATCATGGGCATCGCGAAAGCCTTGGTCGAGGAGATGAAGGCGTTGTCGCCAAAGGACCCGGCCGTTCTATTCTCATCCGCCGAACTAAATGAGCGGCAATGGTTGATCGAGGCCGCCCACAATGACTATGCTGCTTTTTTTAGTGTTAGAGATGATGAGGTCAGGAAGAAAACCATCTATCCCCGTCTAAATCAATACGCATCGGCTATTGCCCTGGATACTCTGGTGGAGAACCAACGCGACACGGCCGTTGTATGGATCAATAACGCGCTCAAATGGGCGCCTAAGGACCGACCCATGTTGATGACCAAGGCCCTGCAGCTGGTCCTTGACGGAAAATCGGATGATGCATTGAAGGTCCTTGCGGAAACAGAGCCCGAACTGAACGATGTGGCGCCCAAGACCCGTCGCCTCAAAGCAAAGGCCTTTCTCAGCAAGCATGACACCAGGTCGGCCCTCTTCGAGCTCACCATGGCGACCGCCTTGGCCCCGTCGGATTACAGGAATTGGTATTTTCTCGGCGTCATCCTCTATAACCTGCAAAGGTTCCCCGAGGCCTCGCTCGCTTTCTACAGATGTTCACTGGTCAACAAGGAGGACGGCCATGTCGACTTCGCGACGGCCCTTGGAGTGTTCGGTCCATTCCTGAACGCGCTTTTCTGGACCACGCAAATGAGCATTAATGGACAGAACCTAATGAAAGCCAAGAGGCAACTCGGTGCAGCAGCCGCCTGTCCAAAATGCTCTTTCCCGAACCTCGCTAAAAGCCTTATGTGCCCGATATGTGGTGAAAGCCTAGCCGATATAGATGAAATTGGGACGGTATGCCAAGCAAAGTGTACGGCTATGTTGACCGATAAGAATGGTATTTATCTTGAGGCGGGTCAGGATTTTCTCGAGAATACGGTGAAACGGGATCCACTCCATCTGCTCTGCCTTCAAATGCTCTATATATTGTATATGGACGCAACCGTGGGTGCGAGAACAACGGTCGAACAATCAAATCAACAGATCGAGGAAATGTATGCCAACGCCCAGAGCGAAGCTGCTTCCGCCGATGGTATGTTCACCTCCGTTCCTACGAAGATCGGGGGATTGACAAATGCGATACAATGGTCTCAACAGGCCAAATCGCTGAACCTAGACATAAAACTGACCGAGAAACAAGAGGCATTTGATAAGAAAACCGCAGAGGACTATTGGAATCAATTATCAGAACTGACAAGGAGAGGCATATGGAGCATTGACGACCTACAAGATATGATCGATGGGCTCAAGACCTCGTTGGAAAAGGCACTGATGGGGCTCGATATAAAAGGGGCCGTCGCGCCTGCCCAAGAACTCCTGAAATATCGTAGGATATCAATAGTCATGAGGTCGTTCAACAATACCCTCCAGAGGTTCACGGGCGAGGCGACGAAGATCAAGTCGCTCAGAATACTTCAATGGGACCTCCTCAAGAACACGAACTTCTACCTCGATGCGCTGGACATCTTCAAGGCGCTAGAAGCGGCCGGGGGCGTAACGGAACAAAGAAAGATGGAAAAGGTCATCGTCGAAGAGAAAAGCTATGCCGACGAGGCCACAGCGAGGGTCAGGAAAGGCCTTCGTCTTATGCAGATCGAGTGCTTCGATGGGGCCCTGATGGAGTTCAGGGCCGCAGTGGACAAGGTCAAGGATAACTTGGATGCGCACTATTTTCACATCCTTTGCCTAGCATTCCTGAACAGGGATGACGATGCCTATCAATGGCTAGGAACGCTCATGAACATGGTGACAACAGATAAAAAGTTCCGGGAGAACAGGAACGGAATAGCAAAGGCCCACCTGCTCATGGGGATGTTCTTCCATCATCTAAACGTGAATCACAAACAAACGACCGGTGCGGCTGCCAACATGCCGGTTTTCGGTGACACGGTACGTGCGACAAAGATCTTCGGTAACGTGGGCGTTCAATTTGACAGGGCCAAGGAATCTGGCCATGCCCGAAGCGAATACGATCAGGCCAAACGGTTAGCAGACCCGAACACGCCCGAGGGGGCCAAAATCATCTATGATGTCGATAGCTGTATCCAAAAGATGGATGCCTATGCTCAATTCCTTCAACACCTGAGCCTTTATTATACTGGGCAGACCGAAACTCCGCCCACAGACGCCTCAAGCTATGAGCGACTCCACATGTATACGCATTTAATGTACGTCGGTGAGAACCCTGTTCCTGCAAAAAGCCGTGAAGGTTCCGTCATCGGCATTGGACATTTGGACCCATTGAATGGCACCATCTATGGCCTTATCGATCCACAACCTAAGTTTAAAGTCGGTTCGGACTTCCGATGCATGAAATGCTATCATCCACTGGACTACCAGTTCGAAAGGAAGAACATGTATTGCGACAATTGCAAGATAGAATCAGACATCATACCGACGACCATGCCACATTCGATAATTACCTGCCCGACCTGCTTAGAGCCTACAAAATATGTCACGCAATATCAGAAATATTTCTGTGAGACTTGCAATAAATGGCTTTGATCGGACATTTCCTAATTGAATATCGGTAGGAACGTAATATGGCGGCAAAGAACAGTTCCATCGGTCGAGGAGCACTATCGTCCCTCGTGACCTTCAACCCGGTGACCGGGGATATCGTACCGGGCAGTTCCATCGTCGTCAAGGGGCTCAGTGTAGATGTGATGAAGCGAGCCCCTCAGGCCGTGGACATGTATGATGCGTTTCCAGTACATCAATTGAGGTTCCTCGGGCAGTGGATGGAGTTCTCCTCGACCCACTTGTTCTGGTTCGTAAAGCATTCAGATGCCATGGCCGCGGGATCGAAAGAACTAGATGGTATCCGCTCAGACCTAATATCCATCCCGAAAATAAAGATGATCGGCAAGGCCTTCCCGCCCTTCGCCCAACTTATGAGATATATCAAGGCCGTTTCAAAGATCGGGTCATGTGCTCCAGATGCCACGCGCATCGAATTTGATGATGATGTTATAGAACTCTACCGGGACATCTTCGTGATTGCCGCTCTTATCGATATGAACAGATCAATCTCACCATCGCCATTGCTCAATCTCAATTCCTTCTTATTCAATACACGTCCCGTTGCGGAAAAAGACCTAAATGCGGCCGGACGGATCGAAGAAAAGCTCACGAAGGATCTCTCCTTCGGAAATCAGGTCATCAAATGGATGGTCAACGGCCTCATCTATCGGACCAGCCTAGCCATGAAAAGCTGGGGTCTCGTTCACAACGATATGGGCGAACGCAGATATGAGGCCAAGAGCCTCGACAAGGTGCTAGACGATTGGAAGGAAATAATCAAGACAATAAATTCTGGAAAGGTGCCGAAGGCCAAAAATATTCAGCCGCCCCTCGTCTTGAGACCTACGACCGATGGAGCGTTCGACCTGAATGTCACCAACAACACCGAGAACCCGCTCGAGGTCTCAATCCTTAATGGGACGATTTTCTCGCCGATATCCTATCCGCCATTACTGGACATGGACCTACTTCCCTACATGGCCAAATTGGGAAATACCCCGATAAGAGATATAGATGTGTGGCTTGCCTCTGGGTGCACCCTTCGAGACATCGAGCACAGTTATGTGTACTTCCTCACAGAGGAAAGGTACGGTGAATCTGCCTCCAATGCATTGGAATTCGGCCTTGATCCGTGGCCGTTCGATGATCCGTATGTGAAGGCCTATGAGGATATGCTATCAACACGCTTCACAGGATCGAAGGTGAGCAGGACGGAGTGCACCTTGTCTGCCGAACAAGGCATCCTTAATGTCGTTATGCATGTCGACAAATCAGTGGCCGACCACCACACGTGCCTTTTGAAGATCAATGCCCCGCCTTTTCAAAAGGAAGGGGGCGATTTGTACTACACTGGTTATACTTCGAAGGAAACGGGGCAGCAATGGGTCGTTGTGATTTATAATATTGTGACAAACGAGATCGTTCCTTTTACTAAAGAAGGTCTCATACTGAACATCTCGTCGATTGGAAAATTCGACCGCGTGGATGTTTTCATTTACGAATTGGAGTTATTTGCCGGATTTGTGAAATTCTATGTGGACGGGTTCACGACGAAGAAAACTGATCCAGATGCCTTTGTCAAGGTCTATCCGGCCATGAGCTTTTCCAAGGACGTATTGACCAAGGCAAGCCATGTGGCCTTTTTAGACCACAGAACAAAAAAGGTCTGGTTCTGGGATGCACCAGGCAAGACCCCGGCTAATGGAGAATATATGATCAGACACCTTGAGGGGAGATTGAAAACGGAATTGAAGGATTATTTAGTAACGATTGTGCAAGGAGGCATGGAACCGGCAGAATTCTGGCAGGTCTTCGAAAGGGACCTAAAACCGACCGAGGAACCACTTCCACTTGATGATTCCTCCCCGCTTATCGAGATGGACATATCTAACCTCAGTCCATCCCAACAGGCACGGATAAAACGTGTCCATCAAAAAGGCGCGAACGAACTGTATTGCAATGCATGTAAAATGCCCATGGTCTTAAACGAACAGTTCAATTGTTGGTACTGTGAAAGATGCCGCATCTATTATTGCGGCCATTGCCAAGCGATTATGGCCCTCGGGATGGACAACAGGATGCACTGTTACAAGTGCCGCAAGATCTGACGGTTTTTTCCACGGGCTCAAACCGGCCGGATATCATACTGTTCGAGCACCGTATTGATAGCTTCCATGGCGTTCGGTGGTGGAATGCCGTCGCGTACAAGGGCCCGGCATACATCAACGGGATGGCGGCCTCTCAAAATAAGTTCCCCCGCCTTGCTATGAGCATCCACAATTAGGTCATCCACACCCATTTTCTTGAGGACCGCCCATCTCTCCTTGGACTGTTCGACCGCGACCTCGATCTCTCCCAAAATGTACATGTGATGTATGAACATGTCATATGTCTGAACGGTCCCATCATGATTGCCAATCGTATTGAATAGCGATAATAGACGCCGTTCGACCTCGATCGCTCCCAATAAATCCTTTTTTTCCAGTAGGTCATCAAGGTCGACCTTGTAGAACTCTATGATCACCGTCGGATTGTTCGACAGTGCCGCAAGTTCCTTGGCCTTGACAAGAAGTTCCTTGAGCTTTTCACTTTGACCAATTTTCTTGTACGCCCTAATCATGACCATGAGACCCATGGCCATCAATCCCTTATCGTTCGCCTTATACGCTCCCGCAATAGCTCCCTGGGCCATCAAGAATGCATCCTTTGGATTCGCATTATCCAATTCCATTGTGGCCCTGGCGATGTAATATTTGGCGCTGCTTACCGGGTCCTTTAGGGTCGCAGAAATGTCGGAGGCCTCGTCGAGTTGGCGGGAAGCCTCTTCCTTTCTATTCATCTTACGAAATACATTGGCGATCAGGATCTCGGTCTCCAGGATGTCGTTTAGACTGCCGAGGCTCTTGAACAAGTCAAGGGCCTTTTGATAGTATTTCAACGCCTCAGGATATACACCAGTGAGCTCGAGCACCTCACCGCATTTGTTCTGAAGGTTCGCTATCTCCCAAGGTCTCTCGATGATGGTCGCCTCATCGAGGGCCTGGTCAAGGGTATCCCTCGCCTTCTGAAGTTCGAGATTCTGCGCCTGCGCTGAACCAATCCCGGTAAGGGAAACCACGATCTCGACCTTATCATTGATATGACGGGAGATCTTCAAGGCGGTCTCGTGATGTTGAATGGCCTCGTTCGGCCGGCCCATCTTGAGCAGTATGGACCCTACGCTGTTGTTCATCTTTGCAGAACTTGGCAGGTCCTTCAGGTTTTCGTAGGTTTTCAGTATGCCCTCGAAAGTTTTCAACACGAGGTCCGGCTTTCCCTGCAACAGGTCGATGTCTGCCAACCTCTTCATGCACGTGGCCGTGAGCTTTGGGTCCGACAGGCCCTTGGCGATCTCCAGGGCTTTCGTTAACACGTCCTTGCCATCCTGGTACTTACCTTGGGTGACATTCACCGCACCTATTTGGATAAAGGCCTCGGCCTTGCCCTCCGGGTCGTTGAGGTCCTCCATCATGTTCAAGGCACTTTTGTAATGGCCCATGGCCACATCGAGGTTCCCTCTCGCCTCCTGTATCCTGCCGATGTCCAAGAGCCCCCGGGCCTTTCCTTTGAGATCCTCGGCCTTCAACCACAGTTCGTTGGCCTTGACGAAGGCCCCTTCGGCATCCTCGAGCCGACCGCTCATTTCGAGGACACGACCGATGTTTCTGACGGTTCGAGCCTCCTCCCGAAGGTCCCTTGCATGCCTGGTGAGATCAAGAGCCTCCTGGAACCGCTCGAGGGCCTTATCACGTTCGCCGCACAAAATGAGCAGCTCACCCAGATTGTTCAGCGCCATGGAGACCTTCTGCGGGTCGTTCGAAATTCTGGATATCCCCAGCGACCTCTCGAAGAAGTCCATGGCCTTGTCAAGACGGCCCTCGCCGCGGTGGATGATACCGATCGCGTTGAGGACGTCGGGCATCCTTGTCGTAATTCCTGACTTCTCGTAATATTCCGAGAGGAATTCGAACATCTGTAAGGCTTGGCGGTGATGGCCGGAATCGAAGAGCAGGTTCGCGATCGGCCAAACGTTGTCCGGCGACCTGGCCGGGTCCGCAATGAGCTGACTATAGGCCTTCACCATTCGGAGATCCGAGGAACGCTCGATCTGTCCCCAGTAGCGGAGCACCGCATATTTGTTGACCTTCAATGCCTCGTGTATCAACCATGGGTTCGATAGCAGTTTGTAGAGTTGTTCCCAGGCACAGGCCTGCGAAAGTTGCCAGGGGAGCTCATCGACCTTGTAGTGGCCGGCCTCGAACCTCGAAAAATGGTCGGCCAGGACAAGGTGGGCCTTCTTGCGGTCCTCCTCGGTCGGAAGATATCTATTCTCGACGGCCCGTCTCATGTAATCGTGGGAGAACCCGAGAAGCCCGGTCCGCTCGATCAACGACGGCCTGAGAACCTGGTGGAGCGGTGACCAGAACGCCGTCGGCATGGGCTCCCCGCCATGGCCCAGGAATGAGAGCAGGTCCGGCTCAGAGATGCCGCGCCTCGCACCCCAGAGCAGTTTGAGCGAATCTCTCACCAATCCCATCCTGTCACGGTCATAATCGATCTCGAACCTCTTCAGCATGGCCTCGAACAGCTCGTCTATCGACTTCGTATTGAGATAATATCTTATGCGGTCGAGAAGGGTTGCATGGTCCCCGTGGACCCTGATCTCCTCCAGCAGGGTCTTCAGGTACAGCGGGTTGGCGGACTGCTCCGAGGCTGCTATCTGGTTCTTGATGTCCTGCAAGAGGTTCTTACCAAACATGGTGAGGTATTTGTCTATGACCTGGAGCCGTTCTGTATATGATAGTGGATAGACCTCCAATATCGTCCAGTCCCTTCCCTTCGCCTCGTCCAGGGACCTGCCGGGCAAGGCCGAGATGACCAGCCGGATGTTGTGAGGGAGGACGACCGGGAGCCATGCAAGGTCGGGCGCCCTGTCGAAATCCTCGAGCTGGTTCACGGCATCGACCAATATCACCAATCGTCCCTTTGCCGCGGCCTTATGCAGCCATGTGATGAACGCGCCCCTCAATTTAGACGGGTCGTCCAACGCATCTTCCTCGGGGATCCCAAGGCGCCGGGAGCCCTCGGTCATCAGGCGCTTCACCATGGCGGTCCAATCGGTGCTCGAGGGCGAGGCGCCGATGAAATGCCACAGCAGCACAGAACCGGTGTGGCCTTCGATGTAACGTTGGGCCCAGTTCGCAAGAAGGGCGGACTTGCCAGACCCTGATTCTCCAGTGATTACGAGCGGAGGCCCCGCGCCATCCACATGCCTGTCGATCTCGTCGAAGATGCCGGGCCTTTCGACATATCCATATGCCCTGTTCATCACGAAGGCCTCGTGCTCCATGGCCTCCTTTGCAACCGGATCGGGCTTTTCATCCAACGGGTAAAGCTGCTCGATGATCCCCGACATGTCCTCTAGGACCAGCCGACCGAGGTCGACCGGGTCGATGAAATTCTCGTGGACCTTGTACGGGCTTTCCCGTATCCTTCTTTTCAGGTCCCTCAGATGTGCATGCTGGTTCTGGTCCTCTGTCACGAAATCCGTCTTTGCGGCCTTGTTCGCCAAGGATTGGATATATTTCGGGTCCCTCAGATAGAAAAAGATGTGACCGTTCTCGATACGGTCTCTCAGAGCCCCGTGGAGAATCTCGAGTTCCGTGACGGATTTGCCCTTGAAGTCCACAAGCCACGGATATGTCTCCAACAGCCGGTCCTCGAACTGGTCCGGTATCCAGCCATACCTTTCGCCCAATATCGAAATGAAGAACGGCCGGCATTCCTCGATCTCCGTGAGGCAAATCGACATGACCCGCCCCTCGGCGGTCTGCTCGTCCGTTATCCCCCACCGCAGGTCGACCTCGCTCCAGGCCACCCCGTGTTCCTCCGCCTTCTTGCGAAGGACCGGAAAGACATGTTTGACCAGTTCATCACGTTCGGCCCTCATATCCGAGAATGTCGATGAGATGAAAACGCGGATGACACGGCTTTTCCTCTTGGGCTGTTCCTTCATTGAGGTCATGGATGGTCCACCATCATGAATGAAACGATTGAATATACTAGTATTATTATATAACGAATTAGTCATCAATGTATTGATAGAAAAATCTATGTGTAATTTTTAATGTTCAAATCTTTTCAGGACTCCGCGCCCTAAAATATATATCCCTAGAAAATCGTATCACAAATAGTGATTCACGAGGGTTCTGCCTACGGAATATAATGGCATTTGATATGGAGAGAGTTGGACATGTCACTGAAACATAATCTCTTCATCTCCCTTTTAGTGACATTCACCCTTTTATCGTCGTCTACGCAAATCCCCGTTCCCGTAGTTGCAGAGGAACAAGAGCGCGAAGCCTCGAAGATTACCTTGGGGACCCCTATCAACATATCAGGACCAAATCCGGTAATGGGTTACCCCAACCTTTTCCAGGATTCCACGGGTCGGATCTGGCTCTTTTACATCGGTGGGGACGTGGTAGTCATTACTTCGACAGATAACGGTAAGACCTGGACGGGCCCCACCGATATCCCCTCGACGGGCGGACTGGATAGTCCCTCGGTAATAGAGGACGATGGAGCGGTCAATGTCTTTTGTGGAGGTCATGGCAATGTCTATCGCTTCAATTCCACCGACGGAGGAGCGCACTGGAGCACTCCCGAAACGATCAATGGACTGATTCATTATGTCTACCGTCCCCAGGTGACAAAGGGGAGTGATGGGACCTATTATCTGGTTTATACAGACACTAGTGCTATCTATTTCAGCAAATCAAAGGACAAAGGGAAGACCTGGGAATTTGAGAAAACCGTTGGCAACCCACCTAACTGCACGGGTTGGGGGGAACCGTTCCTTTTAATGGATTCAAAGGCCACACTTTGGATATGGTGGAGCAATATCGACCATTTCATCTACAGGACGTCGTCGGATAATGGTGAATCATGGTCATCCCAGTACCATTATCCCGCGGTTTCAAACCCCCCCAACGGTTTTGCGAACGGGACCATCTTGGAGACTAAGGGCGGCGCCCTCATGATGACCTGGATGTCCTATCCGGCGGATATATCCTATGCGGTGTCCGAAGACCATGGGCAGACGTGGGACAATCGGCATGTGCTCATGCAGACCTCAGACCGTGATAGTAGTCCTTCGGTCCTTATTTCCAAGGACGATACCCTTTGGCTTGCATGGATGCCTTGTGACGTCAATAATTATTGCGAAATATACATGGCAAGTGCAAAGGTCTACGATGCGGGCATCTCGGCCATTGAGATGTCGACCCTCACGCCAGAGGATGGTTTCATAGAGAACTTCACAGTGCAGGTAAAGAACTCAGGCTCTCAGAAACTCACCAATATCCGGTTTGACTTAAGCGATACAGTGGGTGGCCTCGTTGACAATTGGTATATCTCCGGCACCTTGCCTGCCGCATACACCATGGAGGGAGCAGCCTCCTTCAAGGGTTACATTTACCTGTTCAATGAGACGACCATCCAAATGCTCGATTTGGGCAATGGCTATATGACCAAGGCTGTAGACCTTCCCGCGAAGGTCCGGTTCCCGATGATAACGGTCCTCAACGACCGGATCTACTACATCGGTGGAAAGGACATATCTGGCCCCACGCCGCATCTTGTGGGCACGGTCTGGGAGATTGAGCCAACCTGGCAGGCCTTCAAGCAACTAGCCAGCATGCCATCTGCTCGTTGTGGAGCCGCCATTGCAGTTGTCGATGGCGTTATCTACGTAATCGGTGGGAAAGGCAACGAAAGCACGGTCGAGAGCTACGATCCTTCCACTAATCTATGGACCGCGCGCGCGCCGACCTTGGCACCAAGGGTGAACGTCTCGGCCGTTGCCGTCGGGAATGAGATATATGTATTCTCAGGGCTCGGCGCATCGGCCTCAACGAGCGAGTTTTACAACATTTCGAACGATACCTGGACCTACACGACCCCGCCGCCTTACAAGGTCAGCTCCTATTTTACCGAGAATGTTGCAGGAATGGCCTACATCATGGGCGGCATTGATGAGACCAGCAATACCCGAACCGAGACATCCCTGTTCCAGCTTTCGACGAAAAAATGGTCCTCCGGCCCACCAACGCTCCTGGGTTCCGGATACGTGAACCAGGCCAAGGTGCTGCACAACGGGACCATCATGATGTTCAGCAATGTCCAGGATATCCAAGGGATCGATGTTGCGGGCAGCACCCTCCTGGAAACTCGGACCATCGATATCCCCGAAAGGTCCACATCGAATATCACTTTCTTCTGGAACACCTCCGGGCAGCTAGGCCGGCACCTCATCCGGTTCGAACTAGACCCTGACGGCCTAATCCCGGAACTTGCAAGGGCCGACAACGTCGTCGAACTGGATGTTTTGGTCCAGAAATGGACGCCCACCAATCTCACAGTCAAAACAGACCAATCGACCTATGAGCGCCTCGAGGATGCTATAATCAATCTCACCAATTCGAAAGGACGTATCGATACGAACATACGGGTCTTTTCGCCCAAGAATACAAAGCTCATCGATAGGACCATACGGCCAGGCCTGAATGGGAAATGGAACATGACCATGAATATCGGGCCCGCATATCAACTTGGTAACTATTCCGTCGTGGTCTCCTACATCAACACAAGCGTGAAGACACGTTTCGAGGTCGTCAACGAACCCCCAGAGATATCGTCCCCGCCGGATATGACATACATCGCCGGGGAGACGGGCAATTATATCAATTGGACCTGTTACGATTTGAATCCGGCATCATACAATATCACGAGAAATGGCACATATATGGCCTCAGGCCCATGGGATGGTTCTTCGAGGAACATTTCGGTGGATGGCTTGCCCCCCGGGTCCTATCTATACGAATTGACGCTGGCGGACCTCCCGGAAAATGTCGTGAATGATATGGTCTTTGTTAATGTGACGGTCAAGCCACCTCCTCCTTCCCCACCATGGATCAACATATCCAATCCGAAAAACCAAGCAACGGTCCAAGGAACGGTCATCATCGATGGGACCGCCGGGGACCTGGACGACCATGTGGTCAGCGTCCATGTCATCATCGATGACGTGAACTCATACAACGCGACAGGTACGACCAACTGGACTTACGAATGGGATACAACCACGGTCCCGAACGGGCTCCACAACGTCTCTGCAGCAGTTACGGATATGGATGATGCGACGACATTCAGGAACGTCTACCTTACAGTCAATAATAGGGTTAATTTAGCGCCATCGATATCGATAATGCATCCTCTCGACGGCGCGCTCGTCAATGGAATCGTATCAATAAACGGAACAGCAAGTGATAGCGACGGCAACATATCGATGATATCGATCAGGATCGATGATGGGAACTGGACCGATATCGGCAAGGTGAGCCCCTGGGAGCTCAAGTGGAACACACGCTCGATCGAGAACGGCAGTCATGCCGTCCTCGCAAGGGCAATAGACAATGAAGGGGCAAAGGTCTATTATATGGTGAACGTGACCGTCTTCAATGCGCAGAACCGACCTCCTATCATCAATATTACATCCCCCAAGGGAGGCTCGACCCTCGGTATGACAATTATCATCAAGGGTATCGCCTCCGACCCGGACTTGGACAATTTCACGGTCCAGATACGCATTGGTGACGATCCATGGGCGAACCTCTCTGGTAAAAAGGATTGGAATTTTACATGGAACACCAAGGTGTCACATAATGGCAATTACACGATTACAGCCAAGGCTATCGACGAGCACGGGGCCTCGTCCGAGGCCTGCGTAACCGTCCAGGTCATGAACAAAGGGAAACCCCATCAGGGATTCTTCATAGATGAACCAACTGCAAAAACGGTCGCCACAGGCACGGCCCTCGGAGGCGCTGTGGCACTTGGCACCGCGGGGGCCGTCATCACACTCTCCGATGTGGGCTCCTTCGCCATCTTCAAAGGATTGTTCCTGGCTGGCATGGCAAAGCGCAAGAAGAAGAAGGCCCTGAACGATAAGCTCATGCGATCGATTCGGGTCGAGATCGTTAAGAACCCTGGGATTCGGTTGAAGGATGTTATGCATGGATTGAAAGGCCAATATCCTTCGAAGAAGGTGCTATACACAATCTACGAATTGATACGGAATGACCAGATGTTCATGGTGCGCAGGAACTGGTCCGGGAAGGTAACGAAGGTCTGGCGGGCCAATAACGCGGGGGAAATAGGGGATGAAGACCTGGTCCTTGACGAAGACCGCCTTTTGGACCTGACACTCCCAAGGTCAAGGGTCGGGAACTTTACATTGTACATTTATCCAACGGCAGCAATCGCCCCAAGAAGCCAAGAAAGGCTCCTGAAGAAGCAGGGAACGAAAGTCCTTGAGTATGTATCCGAAAACCCTGGCGCATCACCGAAGGATATCGCAAAGGCCCTCGATATAACGGAAATGGGTGTTGCGCACCATCTCAATGAGATCGAGGGGCATACCAAGTTGGGGCCTTAGATGATGCTTCAATTCGTAGCCATAGAGTATAAGCGGAATGTGCTCTAGCGGTAGCGGTTCTAAGGCCAGAGGTCCTACTTGACATACTTGGCTCCGAAAACGATATTAATGATATCGTTCTTGTATATCTTATATAACAATCTATTCAACTATTATCACAAGGCAGGCCAACTTATGAAGTCCGCAAGAATGGTATCGATCCTTACAATCTTTGCCCTCATCCTTCCATCGTTCCTGGGCATCCCGATCCCAGCCCTCCGCTTCGGCAAGGACGCGAGCCTCGACACGGCGGACTACTCCTTCCTCGGTGAGAACGACAACGACAATTTCGGGCAGTACTGCAAGATCATCAAGGACGTCAACGGGGATGGCTTCGACGACCTATTGATAGCGTCCTATCTAGGCGACGCTGGCGGCTCCCAGGGCGGCCAGATATACCTGTTCTTTGGGGGGCCCAAGGGATGGCCAAAGGACACCCCGGCATCGAATGCCAACGCATCGATACAGATAAACAAGACCAACCAGTTTTTAGGAGAATCCATCGATTCGACGGGCGACGTTAACGGGGACGGCATCAACGATATCATCATTGGCCATCATTTCACCAGCGACCTCTCCGGCGATGCTTACCTCTTCCTAGGCCGTAGGACCGGTTGGCACCAGAACATGACCGTCGGGGATGCGGACACTCATTTCGTGGGCTCAGGTGGGGAGCAGCTCGGTGCCTCCGTGGCAGGTGTTGGCGATGTCAACGGCGACGGCTATGACGACTTCGTCATAGGCGCGGCGTCCCACTCGCTTGTCAATGTGTCCGAAGGGATGACCTACCTCATCCTAGGCAAGGCCACGGGCTGGCCGAATTCCATCGCTATCGGGACCGCTGCTGCAGCAAGCTTCAGGGGCGAGGGGGCCGGCGACATGTCTGGGGAGCGCGTGAGCGCCGCTGGCGATGTCAACGGCGACGGCTACAACGACATCCTGATAGGCGCGAAGTACAACTCGAATGTCATTCACTGGAACGGCATGGCCTATGTTGTCTTCGGCAGGTCCTCCGGATGGCAGGCCAACATGCCGCTGTCGAACACCAATGCCTCGTTCACTGGCGAGATGTTGAACTCCTCGGCCGGCTCCGCCGTCGTGGGCGGCGGCGATGTCAACGGTGACGGCTACGACGATTTCCTTGTCGGCGCATGGACCGATAATGAACTTGGGAACCAGGGCGGCCAGGTCTATCTCATTCTTGGGCGCCCCTCGGGATGGCAAAGGGGCACGAACCTCTCGATGTCGAACGCATCCTTCAGGGGCGGTTCGATCCAGATGATCGGACAATACATGTCCATCGCGGGCGACCTGGACGGTGACGGGCTCGACGACATCGTCATTGGGGCCCCTAACACGGGTGGCAGCTCATTCGTCGGAGAGACCTATGTCTTCCCCGGCAAGGCCTCCGGCTGGGCCATGGACACGGACCTCGATGCCAGCGCCCATTCCCTGGTAGGCCAGGGCTATATGGAGCTCTCTGGGGGCGGGGTCTCGAATGAAGGCGATGTGGACGGCGACGGGCTGGACGACCTGCTGATAGGCGCCTACGGGAACAATCTGGCAGCCAACTACGCAGGCAAGGCCTACGTGATGCTGGCCGACCACAACGCCGGGCCATCGTCCATAACATCCCTGAAGGCCTACACGGACGCCACCTATACGACCGAGGTCGCCTGGGCGGACCTACCGTCGGAGGTCTTCATTGAGCTCAAGGGGCCCGGTGGGGGCCCTTCAAGGATAGACACCGCGCTCATCAATGTCACAAGCACATCAACGGCCCGCTACTTCAAGCTCAGGCTCCTCGAGACGGGTCTAGCGACGAACACCTATCGAGGCGTCCTGCACATCCGGTCATCGACCAGGACTGACCATGACGAGATCGGCGCCGCCATCGGGGCCCTGATAAATCTCACATCCATGAAGGACCCGTCCAAGGTCCTTACCATCCTGGTCAACCCGCCCCTGGTCAGGATAACGCCACAGGACACGTACATCAATGCCTTCGAGGACACCGAATACAAGAACCGCTTCGTTTCTACCGGGAGGAACCCCATCACGAAATGGACCGTCCTGACGTCCGCCAAGTGGCTGTCCTGGGACAATACGGCCAAGACGGTCCACGGTACGCCGGACAACGGCGATGTGGGCACGGTCAACGTCACATTGAACGGCGAGGACGGCCTCGGGAACCAGGACCAGTACGCGTTCAAGATCACCGTCGTCAACGCCCCTCCGAACATAAACACGACGGACGTGACCGGCGCGACCCAGGGCGTTGAGTACAAGGTCGATTACAAAGCGGACGACGAGGGCCAGGGCAACACCAGCTGGTCCATGACGACCAACGCCTCCTGGCTGCATCTCAACAGCACGACCGGCGTGCTGAACGGCACTCCCGGGCCATGGGACGTCTGGAACAGGTCCATCGTCAAGATAGTGTTCGACGACAGCAACGGGGCCAATGCATCGCATGATTTCTTCCTGACGGTAGCAAACGTGAACGACCCGCCCAGGATAACAACCCAGGATGTCACCACGGTCTTGGAGGACTATGCGTACAGGGTGAAATATTCCTACGTGGACCCGGACCGGGGCGACAAGGTCACCGTGGCATTCTCCACCAACGCCTCCTGGCTCCATTACAATGACACCAACATGGAGCTCGCGGGGCTGCCGACGAACAATGATGTGGGCAGCTACTGGGCCAACATCACCGCCATGGACCTTGCCAAGGCCACGGACATCCACAATTTCACGCTCACGGTCATAAATATCAACGATCCGCCGGCCATCACGGTATCGGCGCCGCCGACCGCTCTCGTGCTGGCGGCCTACACGTATACCGTCAATGTCTCGGACCCCGATAAAGGGGACCACCACAAGTTCTCCCTGGACGACGCACCGGCCAATATGACCATAGGTCGTAACAACGGGACCATCCTATGGTACCCCGCAAAAGAACAGAGGGGGACCAACCATGTCGTCGTCTCCGTCACTGACGGAAACATGTCGGACACCAAGGCCTTCGATATACAGGTCTCGGTGCCCCGCCCGAACCTAAGGTCGCCTGGGAACGGTTCCAAGGTGACGACCCTCAAGCCCGAGCTCATTTGGGACCTTAGCCTTGCGACGGACCTGAACATCACATACGATGTCTACATGGACCACGCCAAGGACCCGGTCACCTTGTTCGCCCAGGACTTCCATGGGAAGAACACCACATTCACAACCCCGCTGGTCGACAAGAGCCAGTACTACTGGTATGTTATCCCAAGGGCCAAGACGCACAACGGCGCAATGATCTACGGCGACCGCTCCGACACATGGTCCTTCAAGGTCGATACCGGCTTCGTGGCCGATTACACGGTGATATTGGATTTGGACAACTCCACGCTCAAGGCCAGGCGGGGCGACACGGTCCGTGTCACGCTCACCATTCAAAACAAGGGCAACATGGAGGGGAACATATCCATCGCGGTCCAGTCGGACCTGCCGGCCAATGCCATACTGGTCCAAAGCTCGGTCCATCTCAAGCCCAAGGTCTCGGCCTTCGTCATCATGACCATCACTGTCCCGAAGGACCTGGCCTACGGGGACCACACGCTGACCATTACGGCGTCCTTCGGCAATTACTCGAGTCCTAAAACGCTCAAGCTGACCATCGAGAAGCCGGTCGGTTCGGAGATCCTGTCGGCGAAATATTTGCCGCTGTGGGGCGGCCTCATCGCGCTCATTGCCGGCCTTGTAGTCGGCGTGGCCTACATGTCATCCCGCAGGAGGAGGGCCGATGAGGCCAGGGTCAAGTCCGAGACCGAGCTGGCAGACGTCAAGGCCCAGGCGGATACGGTCGAGGACTTCACCATCGACGAGATATTCCTCATCTACCAGGATGGCCGGCTCATATCGCACGTGTCCTACAAGGAGGCCGCGATCGACAACGAGCTGTTCAGCAGCATGCTGATCGCCCTCCAGGGCTTTGTCAAGGAATCCTTCCAGACCGAGGACGGTCTGTCCAGGTTCGATTTCGGTACCAGGAAGATGGTCCTCGAGAAGGGCCAGTACCTATTCATCGCTGTGGCAATATCCGGTTCCGAACCGAAGATACTCAAGGAGAACATACACATCTTGGTCCAGAAGGTAGAAGGGCTCTATGCCGGCGTCATCGAGAACTGGGACGGCCAGGTGAACCGCTTCAGGGACGTCAACCTCATCATGGCCCCGCTCTTCGACATCAAGAAGGGCCTCAAGATCAAGAAGGAGGTGGAGGAGGTGACCGTCAGAAGCGGCGTCGAGTTCTTCGGCGGCTATGTCCGGTTGAAGGTCGCCGTGTCCAACGACCTGTCGGCACCGATAAAGGACATCGAGCTTACCCTGACCTATGACCAGATGACATTGCGGATCAGTCACATTCAGCCCGAATACCCCATGCGCGGGAGCACGGTCTACCTTGCGGCCATAGAGCCCAACGAGAAAAGGACCGTGGCCTTCTACCTGGACCCTCTCATATGCCAAGAATCCCACGTGGACGCCACCGTGAAGTTCAAGGACCACTACGGCAACGCCGGTGAGGCGGCCATGAAGCGGAGGCCCGTGGACATCGTGTGCCCCATCTTCTACACCCCCGAGAACATCAATGTGGCCATGCTCAAGAGGCTGCTGTCAGAAAGTCAGTTCACGGACAACAGGATCTACGCCATACCGGATTGGACCGACATACGCCAGGTCTACGAGGTGGTCAAGCAGACCGTGGCATTGCACGACATAAAGCTCGTCAGGGACTTCACGGACCAGGCCGAAGGGAACTTCATAGGGGAGGCCTGGTACTACGGCAAGACACATGAGACCAACGAGGAGCTGCTCCTGAAGGCCTCGGTGAGGGAGAAGCCAAGGGTCCTCGAGATTCAGGTGGCCTGCTCCAATATGTCGAGCTTGACCGGCCTTTTGGCCGAGGTCAGCATAAACACACTGAAGCTTTGCCAGGAAAAGGGCATTTGCACACTGGTGCCGTGCACTGAAAAGGAATGGAAGACCTACCTGGCCACGTGCGAGACCATGCTGGACAGGTACGGGCGCCAGGCCCAGGACGGACAGATGGGAGGCGCGCCCAGCCCTCCGGCCGTGCTGTGAGCTGGATTGTCGAAAATAAAGGGAAATCGCCCTTATTCAAGGTCATGGCCGCATTCGGGGCACGCTAGGAACTCGGATTCGACAGGGGCTTCGCAATTGGGGCATTTTCTAGTAGGCTTGAACTTGCCCCCCATGGAGACGGCTTCATCCTGGATGTGGAAGTCCCTAATGGAATCAAGGATCTCGGTCAGTGGCCTCCGCAACGCATTTCCCTCCGCCTGGTTGCTCATGTATGCACACCCCGTTATAGGTCCTAGAGCATCCTTTTTTGACCGTGCTATAACTTAACACGCCATAATTGGATATAAATCCTTTTCTCCTCGGAATGAGTTTTATTTCAAGGATTGTATAAAAATCACGGTTACACAGGAAATCAGCCCATGCGAGTTCATTGCCAATGGCATATAAACCCATGATTTTGACCTATATATTTGAATTCGGCCTCGGCCTGGTGGTGGCGGCTGGTTTTTCGGCCGGAGGCCCAACTGAAGTCTAATATAATGGCAGCCAGGGCCACGTCTGGCTTCAGAAACTTTTCGGCGGTCTTGTAATTCCTTTCAGGTAGGTCCGAAGCTCGCCGCCCAGGTCCTCTCTGGCCAATGCCAGCTCGATGGTGGCCTTGAGATAGTCTATCTTGCTGCCGATGTCGTACCGCTTCCCCATGAACTCATAGCCGTAGACCTTGCCCTGTTCGGCCAACTTCGAGATGGCGTCAGTGATCTGGATCTCGCCCCCGACGCCCGGGGACAATTTTCCTATTTGGTCGAATATCTCCGGCGTCAGGACGTATCTCCCCATCACGGCCAGGTCCGACGGGGCGTTGACTGGTGTCGGTTTCTCGACCATCTGCTCTATCTTGTATGTGCGGTCAGCTACTAGGTTGCCTCTGATGGCGCCGTACTTGCTGATATCGGCCCCCTTGTGCCTCTCGAGGGCCACGATGTTCGCGCCGTCATACTTCTCGTGGACATCCATCAGCTGCTTGATGGCGGGGACCTTCGAGATGATGATATCATCGCCGAGCAGGACCGCGAAGGGTCCCCCGTCGACGTGCTTCCTTGCGCACGCGATGGCGTCCCCGAGGCCGCGCTGTTCTTTCTGGCGTATGTAATGGATATCGGCCATGTCGGAGATACGCTGCATCTCCTTGAGGTCCTCGAGCTTTCCCTTATCCCTCAAGTGATGCTCAAGCTCGACGGACCGGTCGAAGTGGTCCTCTATGGCCCTTTTCCAGCGGCCGGTTATGATTATTATGTCGTCTATGCCCGCGGCCACGGCCTCCTCCACCACGTACTGAATGGTGGGCTTGTCGACGACCGGTATCATCTCCTTGGGCTGGGATTTGGTCGCTGGTAGGAACCTCGTTCCCCAACCAGCTGCAGGTATGACGGCCTTTTTTATCGGAGGCATCGATTAGTGATACAGGAAAGGCGATAATAACATTTGTGCCTCGATGAAACAGGGACAGGAGACCTTCCGGAACCAGATAATAGAAAACTCTATGGGGGGGAACGGCACTTAACGAGCCTTGATGCCAGCGAAGGTCGGGGAACGCATTGCCATACTCGGCATAGGCTACGTGGGCCTGGTCACGGCCGCCACATTCTTGAAAAGGGGCCACAATGTCGTGTGTGTGGACGTCCTGAAGGACCGGGTCGCGATGATAAACGACGGGAAGTCGCCCATCTTCGAGCCCGGCCTCGAAGAAGAGCTGGAGCAAGGCATCCGTTCCGGGCGTCTAATGGCCACGACGGACGGCATCACGGCCGCCCGCTGCTCGAAGTTCATCTTTATATGCGTCGGGACCCCGTCCATGCCGGACGGCAGCATAGACCTGAAGTTCATTCGTTCGGCCTCGAAGGACATCGGGAAGGGGCTCAAGGGCCGCAAGGGCTTCCCAGTGGTCGTCATGAAGAGCACGGTCGTGCCCAACACCTGTGAGAAAGTCGTTCGGCCCATCATCGAAAAAGCATCGAAGATGAGGGCTGGACGGGGGTTTGGCCTTGCCTGCAACCCCGAGTTCCTTAAGGAAGGCGAGGCCCTGAAGGACAGCCTCCATCCCGACAGAATAGTCATCGGAGGTACAGACGACCGAAGCCGCAGTGCGGTCGAGGGCCTTTACAAAGGTATGGACGCGCCGCTCATCCTCACGGATTTAAACACGGCCGAGATGATAAAATACGCATCCAACGCCTTCCTCGCGGTTCGCGTCGGATTGTCCAACGAGATAGCCAACATTTGTTCTGCTCACGGGGTCGACGTCTACGAGGTCATGAAGGGCGTTGGTCTCGACAAGAGGATAGGCCCCCATTTCCTTCGGGCCGGCGCCGGCTTCGGAGGCTCTTGCTTCCCGAAGGACCTGAAGGCCCTACGGGCCGCGGCCGAAAAAGCCGAGGTCTCGCTCAATATCCTGCCGTCGGTCCTGGACCAAAACGAGGCCCAGCCTCTCGAGACCATCAAGCTCCTCAAGAAGGTCCTGAAAGGCCTCAAGGGTCGCAGGATCGCGCTTTTAGGCCTTGCCTTCAAGCCCGACACCGACGATGTCCGGGAGACCCGGGCCCTGCCGATCGTGAAGGCGTTGCTCAAGGAAGGCGCCGTTGTGAGGCTCTATGACACTAACCGGGCGGCCATGGACAATTTCAGGACCTTCATCAAGGGTAAGACCAAGCGCGTCATAGAATGCGGCTCCATCGAGGAGGCCCTCAAAGGCAGCGACGGGGCCATCATCCAGACCGAGTCGAAGGAGTTCAAGGCGCTGAGGCCGAGGGACATCAAGGCCTGGATGCGACGGCCCGTGATAATCGATGGCCGCAGGACCCTGGACCCGCACCTCATGAAGCGGTCCGGTATAGTCTACAGGGGCATAGGCTGGAAGAACCGATAGAATTTTAGGTTCTCCACATGATAATAGAAGAAAAAAGAAGAGTCCCCCGATCGCCCGAGGCCACGAACTGGCCATTTGGCTAGGCTGGGGAATGGGTGAAGGAGTTGCCTCGGGTCATCGACTATCTATATGGCCAGATTTTCGACGATTAAATATGATATTTATCACCTGTCCATTGTAGTAAATATATGTTTAACTCCAGCTCCACCACATGCAGAACATACACACCTTCT
>Ga0315288_10002347_pt1 | contig 24479 bp, 23 predicted proteins | sample YL17G11_20_MG_FD_203454 | JGI IMG/M metagenome (GOLD analysis project Ga0315288, IMG submission 203454) | Sediment microbial communities from Yellowstone Lake, YNP, Wyoming, USA - YL17G11_20 | ecosystem: Environmental > Aquatic > Freshwater > Lake > Sediment | place: USA: Wyoming | collected... | reverse complement strand
GTAAACTAAAATGCACCTAAGGTAAAAAATAATAATGCACCTTTCCTCCTGTGTGTTACGAGATCAGGTCTTGCAATATCACTTTTCATCTTCCCCCTCAATTTTTTTAATCGCTCTGCTCACTGTAGAATAAGGGTTTTATCTCCTCGATAAAATTCTCTTGACCAAGAAACAATTGTCCTTTTATTGCCTTTAAGGGTGATCCTGCTTTTATCCCGGAACGGACAAAGGCTTGATTAAGTACTCCATTTCCAGTCTCCTGAGGTCTTTTACTATTTTTGCTCTTACCGGGCTTAATATCACATACCGACAAAGTGTAAGCAAATAGTGCTCCTTATCCACCAGAATCGCTTGGTATCTGCCCGGTAAAAGATGCCCAACTCTCTGATGTTTTTTATTGAATCTTTGGGTATAGAGGCCATTTAATTGTCTCATCCCTCTGGATAAGTTACCCTTAAGGGGTTCCCATAAGCAGATGCTAATGGTGGTTCATCAGACAGTAGGCAGGTAATAGGAAGTGATATCTTTTTACCACCAAAGATAAGACTCCTGAGGAAATCAGCAAAGTCTTTCTCGAGAAGGAAGATCGCCTGCTGGGCATTTCCTCTGGAGGTGAGGTGATAAACTGCTCCTTGCAAATTCTATCCGTAATGGTCTGGTCATGTGGCCAATAGAGCATATCCTTTGTTATATTACAAGACCTGACCCCATATTTGATCCATATTTTATGATTTTAGCTAATTTATAGTAAGAGAATAGCCTTATAATATAAGGGTTTCAAGGGCAGAATGCGAAAAAACGTTCTTTTTTGCATTATTTTAAGTCGAGCTATGGTTTTACCCCTCAAAAATGGCTTTTTTTGGCTAAATTTCCACCCCTCCAAAATCTGAAAGTGGCTATTTATAAGGGTTTCGTGATTTTGGGGAGGCAAAAATAGGCTAAAAATGGGGGTCGTAATTGCCGATTTTTCGAAAATTGATGCCCCAAAAAAGGCACTCTACGTGCGTTTAAAGGGCATTCCTGAAGGGGGTCTAAAACCCTTGTAAATAAAGGTTCTTGTGTCATTGCAAGGAACGAAGTAAGCACTTCTTCCTAATTTAAGAAAATAGGATGTGTCCCTATTTATTATTTATTAATTTATTAGACATATTTCAACATCGCCGTTAATGCTTTTTGAGCAGATTTAATTATTTCTCCTGCCAGTTCGATAGGATAACGTTCCTCCTTTAGTGATAAATATACATCATTTAGTGTAGTTAACTTCATATTTCGGCACATCTTAGCTGTACCTGCGGTATAAAACTCCTTCCCCGGATTTTCCTTTTTTAATCGGTAGATTAATCCTTCCTCTGTTCCTATAAGAAATCTTTTCTTATCCGATTTTTTGGCAAAGTCCACCATACCGCTGGTCGATAACACCTCATCAGCAAGATCAATAACTGACGGCTTACACTCTGGGTGGACAAGAAGAAGAGCATCAGGAAGTTTTTCTTTAGCCAATCGTACTTCTTCTTCTGTTATTTTTTCGTGGACCTGACAATATCCATCCCAGGGAATTACCTCCTTATCTGTAAATCTCTGACAGTAGGCAGCAAGATTTTTATCGGGGGTAAAGATTATTTTCTCTGCACAAATATTCTTTACTACTTTTACTGCATTAGCCGAGGTACAACAAACATCCGATTCAGCCTTAACATCTGCATTGGTGTTGACATAGGAAACTACTTTCGCATCAGGATGATTCTTTTTTAACCTCCTTAAATCCTCAGCAGTTATCATATCTGCCATTGGGCATCCTGCCTCTTTCCTAGGGAGAAGAACCATCTTTCCCGGAGAAAGTATCTTGGCAGTCTCTGCCATAAAACGTACACCACAAAAAACAATTATTCTGGCCTTTGTCTCTGCAGCTTGTTTTGCCAATCCTAGCGAATCGCCCAAAAAATCGGCAATATCTTGAATCTCTGGTCTCTGGTAATTATGAACTAGAATAATGGCATTTTTTTCTTTTTTTAGTTTATTAATTTCTTCTAAAATATTCATTTCTTTTACCTATTAATTTAATCTTTTAAATAAGGTACGGCAAGTTCCTCTATTTCAACATATAAATTAATTCTTTTATCTGGTACCTGAGGATCGTTCGAATAAATATGGATATGTTTTTCATCTTTTCCTTTATATCCAGTAGTGTCATAGGACACTTTAATTTCAGCAGATTCTCCTGGTTGAATTATAGAATTAGAAATTGAAGCCTCTATGCAGGTGCAAGATTCTTTTAGTCCTCCAATAATTAACTCCCCTTCTCCTCCATTTTTTATAATAAAAATATGAGTAGGTTTATCATTCGGTTTAACTATTCCAAAATCCCATTTTTCTTCTGACACCAGAAGTTTTGGTTGGAGTAAAGATTTGTTTTGAATATTACTAGAAGGTTCATTTGGAATATTGCTAGAAGGTGTATTTTGAATATTACTAAATACCAAAATACCTCCCAATATAACTATAACTCCTACCAGAAAAAAAATTATTATATTTTTAGCGGACATACTTTTCTCCTTTTTATTTATCTTTTTAGACATGATTTTCTCCTTTTTATTTATCTTTTTAGACATGATTTTTTATCAATAATATAGATCAGATTTCTCCTTGGGAACAATCTTCCCATCCTGGAGATGGATTATCCTTTGAGTAGCCTCGGCTAATTCTAAGTCATGAGTAGCAATACATATGGCCAGACCTTTTTCGCTTAAATTCTTAAAAAGCTCTAAAATTTGCCCTCTAACTTCTGTCTCTAGTTTACCAGTAGGTTCATCGGCAATAAGTATCCTGGGATCGTTAACCAAAGCTCGAGCTATACCGGTCCGTTGTTTGTCCCCCCCAGATAAATATTTTATCTGAATTCTCTCTTTCCCTTTAAGTCCTACTTCTTCCAGCAACACTGATAATTTTTTTTCATCGATACTCTTCTTGGCAAAAATTAAAGGTAACTCTATATTTTCTCTAACCGTTAAATTTGGAATTAAGTAAAACCTTTGGAAGACAAAACCAATATTTTCCCTTCTGATCTTTATTAAATCATTCTCCTCAAGAGAAGCAACCTCAGTATCACCGATCTTTAAGCTTCCTGCTGAAGCCTTATCAAGACAACCAATCAGGTGCATTAAAGTGGTTTTCCCTGAACCAGATGGACCAACAACTGATGCAATTTCCCTCTCCATAATTTTAAAATCCACCCCATCGAGAGCTCTAACCATCTCTGAGCCTCTCTGATAATATTTTTTTAAACTTTTCGCTTCCAAAATGACTCTAGCTTCCATCTTATTTTACCAACCTTTCATCCTGTTCTATTTTTCCATCATTTAAGTGAATAATCCGGTCAGTTGAATGACCTAATCTAAGGTTATGAGTAGCAACTACAATAGTCAAACCTTCTTCCCTATTGAGCTCTCGGAAAAGATCAAAAAGTCCTTGGGCATTCTTAGTATCCAGATTGCCGGTAGGCTCATCAGCAAGGAGAATCTGAGGATTATTAACTAGAGCCCTGGCTACAGCTACCCGCTGTAATTCTCCTCCACTTAACTCATTAGGAAAATGAGTTAGCCTATGATCTAATCCTACTCTTTTCAAAAGTGTTTCCGGGTTAATATTATTTTTAAAATTTTTTGCAAAAATTAAGGGCAGCTGAACATTTTCTAATGCATTTAAAGAGGAAATTAAGAAAAACTCCTCAAATACAAATCCAATTTTATCGACTCGGATACGGCTAAGCTTTCCTTCATTAAGTTCTATAGGGTTACACCCTAAAATATCTAATCTACCAGAAGTGGGCCTATCTAAACATCCCACTAAATTTAAAAAGGTAGTCTTTCCTGCCCCCGATGGTCCCATTATGGTAACAAATTCGCCTTTTTTAATCTCTATATCTATCTCTTTTAAAGCAACTATTTTTTCGAATGCCGAGGAATATATCTTTTTTAATTTATTAGCTCTTATGGCGAAATCTTTCATTATTCTCCACTCCTTATTACTTCAATAGGTCTCATTGAAGCAGCCTTAAATGCCGGATACAATCCGGAAATTATTCCAATAATTATTACTCCCAAGAAAGAAAATAGTAAAAGTTCTGGAGTAACCAAGAGTAATTTACCTCCCGGGGCATAAGGCATTACTTTTCTTACCAGAAGTTCAGTAAAATTTCCACCAAAAATAGCCACAATCGAACCAAAGAAGCCACCTAAAGTACAAATAATGAGTGTTTCTATCCAGATTAATTTAAATATATCTAATTTTGAAGCACCTATTGCCTTCATAATACCTATTTCTTGTGTCCGTTCAAATACGCTCATTAATATGGTATTAATTACCCCAATAATAGCTACAAATATGGCAATAAAGGCCACAGACATAATTAAAATTTTAGCTGAATTTACTAGATTTAAAATTGTCCCTTTAACTTGACTCATACTTATTACTTGAATACTAGCGATAGGATAAAGCCTTTCTTCGAATGCTTGAAGTCTATCTATTTGTTTTAGTTTAATACCTATACTAGTTAGCTTACCTTCTATTTCAAATATTCGTTGAGCAGTTTTTAAAGGCAAAAAGAAATCTCCATCTTCCAGGGAAGCAGTCTTCTCAAAAATCCCCACAATAACTAAACTTGTATCTTTCCCAGGGATGGTTATGGTATCGCCGATTGTTTTTTGTAATTTTTTTTGTATTGATTCTGCTTTATCATATCCCAAAATCACTTCATTGACATCATCACCGGAGAACCACTCTCCAGATTTTAACTTTACATTAGGCTTAAGTTCGATATAACTTCTTTCAATTCCATTATAACTAACAAAACCCCCTTTACCATCGTTTTTTTCTGGGTCATAAACTACCTGGGTGAGTAATGGTGTAATCTTATCAATATCAGGATCGCTGGTTATTTGTTTATAGATCTCCTCATCTATAAACTTAAGACCTGCTTCTCCATTAAGTACCCTAGTGGCTGCATCATAAGGGCAACCTTTGGCAGTGACAAGAACTTGATATCCCATCTTATCGATATCGGAGGTCAAGGCCTCTTGATACCCGGTATTAAAACCTAAAAGACAGACTAAAACTGCTACTGCTACTGCTACTCCACCAATAGTTAAAAAAGAGCGGGACTTTCTCCGTTTTAAATTTTTATAAGCAAGAACAAAGAATTTCATTAAAATTCAACTCCTTTCCCAATAATACTTACTACGTTATTTATTTTCGTTGGCACACCTTCTATCACTACTTTTTTTCCTACCTTTTGAGGAATACTAAGACCTGAAGGATTAATATCTACATAAATTTTACCTGTCTCGTCTTCTAAAAAGAACCAACATCCTGTGGGGCATTCTCGGACAATCTTCCCCTCCAATCTGACGGTTTGATCAAGATATTTATCTGGATTAACAAGAATGTCTTTTACGCTAGTAACTCCTTTTTCGGTAATATCAACACCATACCTTTCGCTGTTATTGCTACTATTGCCACTGCTATTGCCACTACAACCCGCTATACTCACTACTATTACCAAAATAACCAAAAATAAACCGATTAAATTAATTTTATTAACTTTTCTCATTTTTTTCTCCTTTTCTATTAATATACTAAAAAAATAATTACTAAAACTATCTCAATTAATATTTAGATATTTCCAACAGCTTCGGAAAAATATTTTATATAATACTACTTATTCTATCTTTTAGGTAGTGATTAAAATAAAAAAAATAATTGCTTCACTTATTTATAGAAGATTTATAGCCATCTAAAATTAGAAGCTTCTAGGTTGGCAATTAATTTTATGCTCAAAATCAAATATGCTTTTTATTCGTTTTAATCTTAAATTAACCACATCCGTGTTGTACTGGGCCATCATTCTCTATCTTCTTAAGGTATTTTTCTGGATTATTATCAAAGACCTTTTTACATCCTGGTGCACAAAAGTAATAATTTTTTTCTTGGTACTCACTTTTAAACTTTGCGGTCTTTTCATCTACTTTCATCTTGCATACTGGATCAATAACCATTATTTTTCACCTCCTTTTGTATTGCCCCCCTCTTTACCGGTGGGATATACCTTTTTAATAGCAGAGAAAGACTTATCACGGTTACAGAACTCATCGCCATAGCTAACCCGGCAAGTTCAGGTTTAAAAATAATTCCGAAAAACGGATATAATATTCCTGCCGCCAAAGGAATAAGGGCAGCATTATAAGCAAAAGCCCAAAAAATATTTTGTTTAATTCTTGAGATTACCTTTTTACTTAATTGTAGGGCTGCCACTGCATCTAAGAGATCATCTTTTATAAGCACTATATCTCCACTTTCTATGGCTATATCTGTACCGCTCCCTATGGCAATTCCCACATCTGCCTGAGCAAGGGCTGGTGCGTCATTAATCCCATCTCCCACAAAGGCAACTACTTCTCCTTTTTCTTGCAGTTTTTTTACTTCCTTAGCCTTATCTTGAGGCAAGACTTCCGCTAATACCTGGTCAATTCCAGCTAGTTGAGCTACAGCCTTTGCAGTTCTAATATTATCACCAGTAATCATAAAAATATTAAATTTCATTTCCTTTAATGCTTTAATTGCTGCCTTAGTGGTTTCTTTTAAGGTATCAGTAATGGCAATTAAACCAGCCACTTGGTGATCAAAAGTAATCACGGTTACTGTCTTTCCTTCAATTTCAAGTTGAAAAATTCTTTTTTCAATCTCCTCAGGTAAATAAATATTTTTTTCTTTTAAAAGGGTTCTGTTACCTATCAATATTTCTTTCCCTTCAACTTTTGCTATTACACCTTCCCCTCGAAAAGTGTTAAAACTTTCGCTGCTAAGAAGTTCAATCCCGCTCTCTTTAGCTTTTTTGACAATTGCCTCGGCAAGAGGATGCTTTGAATTATTTTCCACACTGGCTACCATTTTTAATAATGTTTTATCTTCCATTCCAATACTATAAATATCTGTAACTTCTGGTTTCCCCTTAGTTAGAGTTCCCGTTTTATCAAATACTACGGTGGTAATTTTTTCAGATACTTCTAGAGCTTCACCATTCTTAATCAGAACACCAAGTTCAGCTCCTCGACCTATTCCTACGGTCACCGCAGTGGGAGAGGCTAGCCCAAGAGCACAGGGACAAGCTATCACCAAAACCGAAATTAAACTAGTTAAAGCAAAAAGTAGGGTGTTACCGAGAATTAAATACCAGGCTATAAAGGAAAAAATAGCAATTGCTAATACTACTGGAATAAAATAATTCACTGCTCTATCCGCAATTCTTTGAATGGGAGGTTTTGAACCTTGAGCCTCTTCTACCAGCCTGATGATCTGAGATAGCACCGTATCTCTTCCTACTTTTTTAACCCTAAATCTAATTACCCCATTTTTATTAATAGTTCCACCAATAACCTCAGCACCATTTTCTTTTAAAGTCGGAATAGATTCCCCGGTAATCATTGACTCATCTACATAACTTTCTCCATCAATCACTTCGCCGTCTACGGAAATTTTCTCCCCCGGTTTAACCACTAACAGATCATTTATTCTTACTTCTTCTACAGATATTTCCTCTTCTTTAAAAATTAAGAGCAATTTACTAATTAACATTTCTTTAGGGAGATAGGCAAAATCTTTATGCTGGTAACGGTAAATTCTGCAACTGAATGTTTTATTAATCTTCCCTTCCAGATCTCTTTTATTTACTAAAACAGTAGGCGATCCAAAAAAGGGATAATCTTGAAAATTTTCTTTACTTACTTCTGTTAATTGGATAGCCACAGAAACATTTAGCACCTTCAGGGCATCGGTCACCTGTTCAATGGTTTTATGGTAATTTGGACAATCCCTAAAATATAAAATTTCCAGCTCTATATTTTTAGGCCTTAAAACTATAGCTTTCTTTGGCTGTAAGCCCATTAATTTTTTAATCGCTTCTGAAGTCTTCACTTTAGCCTTCGCCTCTAAGTATCGCCCCATAGTAAGAAAGGTGGCTAGAAATACTGCTGTTTCGTAGAATAAAAATTTACTGGAAAGTATAAAATTAAAAGTAGCCAAAAGACTTGCCAAAAAGGCAACTCCTATTCCCATAGAATACATAACATCCATATTAAGATTCCTATTTTTAAGAGAGCGATAAGCGGCCTTAAAAATAGGATAGCTGATATAAACAAAAACCGGAGTGGAAATAAATAACATTAGATAGGCTACTGGAAAGGGTAAATTAATTGGAATATACATAAGAATCATCAAAAGAATGCCGCTAGTAAATCCCAGCATAATTCGGTGGCGTTTTTCGGTTAAATCCTTTTCTCTCGAAATTTTTTCAAAATCTTCTGCTTCTTCTCCTGCTATTCCTAAAAATTGATATCCAGTTGCTTCTATAGTTTTTTTTAGGTCTGCTGGGGTTATGATATTTGGATTATAAGTAATAAACGCTTTTTCAGCAGCAAGATTAACATTAACCTCTATAATCCCATCCAGTCCTTGAAGTGAATTTTCTATGGTTTTTACACAAACAGCACAAGTCATTCCTCCAATCTTAAGTTCAATTTTTTTTAACTGTTCTATAGTCATATTTTCGCCTCTAAAAAACAAAATTTAGTCTATCGCTTTCTCGCTCAGCCCTTTATGGCGGACATTTTCCACATGTTGAACGGAATAAGGTAGTGCTTAAGTAGCGGTCTCCCCGATCAGGTAAAATTACTACGATTATTCCAGAATGCATCTGCTTGGCTACCTCAAAAGCTCCTGCAACTGCAGCACCACTAGACATACCCACAAAGATACCTTCTTTGGTAGCAAGTAATCTGGTCATTTCATAAGCTGGGTCATCCTTAACGGTAATCTTCTCATCTAATTTTTCTGAATGATATATTTTGGGGACAATCGACTCTGCCATATTTTTTAGTCCTTGTATCTTATGCCCTACTATTGGTTCAACACCAACAATCTTAACTTGTGGTTTCTTTTCTTTTAAATATTTAGCTACTCCCATTAAAGTTCCACCAGTCCCTATACCAGCAACAAATATATCTATTTCTCCCTCAGTTTGGGAAAATACTTCCGGACCAGTAGTCTCATAATGAGCCAGAACATTATTCTCATTTTCAAATTGATTAGGCATGTAATACTTATCAGGTTCTTCAGAAATAAGTTGATGAGCCTTTCTGATCGAACCATCGGTAGATTCATTGGCGGGAGTAAGTATTATTTCGGCTCCAAATGCTTCGATGATACTACGTCTTTCTACACTAACACATTCGGGCATACAAAGTTTTACTTTATACCCTTTCGCTGCTCCTATCATAGCTAGAGAAATTCCGGTATTTCCTGAAGTAGGCTCTAATATTATCTTTTCTCTGCTAAGTTCTCCTGACTCTTCCGCTTTTTTTATCATATAATAGGCCGGACGGTCTTTAATTGAACCACCAGGATTACAACCTTCAAGCTTTCCAAATATTTTTACTTTGGAATTTTCAATTAAATTATTAAATTTAACCAGTGGGGTATGGCCAATTGCTGATAATATATTCATAAATTTCACCTCTTTTATCTTTAGTAATAATGGAGTACAACGGTCACCATTAATTTGCTTTGTTTTGCAAATTTACTAAATCCTCTAAAGTAACAGAACTGAGCATCCCAGAAATTGTTTCATCTAACTTTTCCCATATATCTCTGGTTACACATTTGGAAACCCGAGAACAAACAGAGGGATTTTTTACACATTCTACTAGGCTCAAATTCCCTTCCAGGGCTTGTATGATCTCTTTAAGAGTTATTTGTGAAAGAGACTTGGCTAACCTATACCCCCCATGAGCTCCTCGAGAAGAACTTATCAACCCACTTGTTTTAAGAGGGATAACCAATTGACTTAAATATTTTTCGGAAATCTCTTCCTTTTTGGCAATATCCTTTAAAAAGATATTCCCCTTATCAAAATTTAAAGCTAACTCCAACATAAATCTGGTTCCATATCTTGCTCGAGTAGAAAGTCTCATAAAACCACCTCATTTAATTACTATTAAAACTACCTTATTAGTAGTAATAATAATATAAAAAAATATTTTTGTCAACTATTAAATTAGTATCGAGTATATCGTATTGCGTATTGTGTTAGGTTTCTTTTTTGTCATTGCGAGGAATGAAATGACGAAGCAATCTCAATCCAAGATTGACACGCTCTGATAAATCAGAGCTCGCAATGACATAAAATAGAGTAGACTATTAACTGAAAACTGTGAACCGAAAACTTGCTTTAAACATTAAATCGAAAATTAATTATATCACCATCTTCGATTAGGGCATCTTTCCCTTCAATTTTTAATAATCCATTTTCTTTTATCTTAGGCATAGAACCCAGATTAACTAAATCCTGATATTTTGCTATTTCTGCTCGGATAAAACCTCTTTCTATATCTGAATGCACTTTTCCGGCGGCCTTCTTGGCTATAGTACCTTTTTTAATAGTCCAAGCCTTAACTTCATCTTCGACAACAGTGAAAAACGATATCAATCCCAGGTGCTTATAACATACTCGCGACAATCTTTCAATCCCCGTTTCTTTTAATCCCAAATCCTCTAAAAATAATTTTCTCTCTTCTGGTTCCAATTGATTTATTTCCATCTCTATTTTTCCACAAATATTAATACTCGCCATATTATTACCTTTAATGAATTGACCTAATTTTTCTTTTTGAAGATATGAGTCTGCTCTAAATTGTTCTTCGCTAAAATTCAGGGCAATAATTATCGGTTTTAGGGTATAAAAACTAAAACCACTTATCTTTTTCATTTCATCTTCGGGAAATTCAAGATTAGAAAGAAATTGATCATCACTCAGGCCTTGATTACATTTCTCTAAAATCTCTATTTCTATTAATTCCTCGTGATTTAATTTTTGTTTAGATTTTTTTAAACGCTCTAATCGATTTTCTACTACCTCCAAATCTCTAAGTAAGAGCTCATATCTTAAATTTTCTATCTGAATAATAGGATTTTTTTCACTGGCCACTGCTGGATCCTCAAACAATCTAATCACTAATAAGAGGGAATCGGCATCCTGAATAAGACTGAATATTTCTGCCTTCTCTTTTGAAGGTAATTCCGGAGAAATTCCCCCAATATCTATAAACTCGATGGTAGCATAAGTAGTCTTCTTGGGATGATAAAGGGAACTTAAATAATCTATTCTCTGGTCATAAACATTAGCTATTCCTATATTTTTAGTACCTTTTGAAGAATAAATAGAAACCTCTTTATGTTGCCCGGTAAGGAGATTAAATAGAGTAGTCTTGCCTACTAAAGGCAGGCCTACAATTCCAATTTTCATTTTTTCTTCCCCCCATTTTGTATCTCGTATCTCGTGAATCGTATCTCGTAAAGAAATAGTGTTATCTCATTATAACAAATACATTCCGAAAATAAAAATAAGAATTATTCATTCGTATTGAGTATCGAGTATTGAGTATTGCGTTAATAGAAAGAAAAGATTCCAAAAAAAACAAAAATAATATAAAAGAAATGAGAAAGGTAAAAAATAAAAGAAAATAATTTATAAAAACTAGATCTTATTTATCTTTCCATTATCCATCAGGTAAATACAATTAGTCGTCTTTTTTAAAAATTTTTTATCATGGGAGATAATTATATAGGATAGGCAGGGATTATTATTTAAAATTTGAATCATCTTGGCGATAGTTTTTTCATCCAACCAGGTCACCGGTTCATCAAGAAGTAAAATCTTCTGCTGCATAGCCCATACAGTAGCCATAGAAACTAATCTTTTTTCACCATAAGAAAGATTATAAGTAATTCTGTCTTCAAAATTAGATAAACCCAATATTTCTAAAGTATCTTTCAAAATTTTTTTAGTGTCTTGATGACTTTTTCTTAAATTAAGAGGGCCAAAGGCTATATCCTCAGCAACAGTAGGACTAAATAATTGATCATCAGGGTCCTGGAAAAGAAGACCAATTTTTTCTCTAACTTCTATAAAATCGTCTTCTGTTCTTCTTTCTTTCCCAAATATTTCTATTTTCCCTCCGTTTGGTTTTAAAAGTCCCATAATAAGTTGAAAGAGAGTGGTCTTTCCACTTCCATTAGGTCCAACCAGGCCAACTCTCTCTCCCCTATAAAAATTAAAATTTAATTTTTTAAAAACATAATCCCGGTAGGGATAGGCAAAAGAAAGGTCAATGAGCTTGACTATCACTTCTTTTTCTTTCATAAGAATAACACCAGTCCCACAATACAGCTTATCATCACAATTCCACCCACCAAATCAGATTTCTTGAAACTAAAATGATTTAAGGTCCAAAATTTTCCCTTAAATCCCCGGCAGAGCATAGCATTATATACTCTCTTTGAACGGTCATAACTTCGAACTAACATCATCCCGATTAAATAAGCATAAGTCTTATAAGTATGGAAATTAGTCTGTGATTTAAAGCCTCTTACCTTTAAAGCATTGTTTAATCTAATATATTCAGAATGAATAGTATGGATATAACGATAACTAAAAAAAGACAACTGGACCAGTTTATCAGGCAGATACAAGTGACGCAAGGCATGAACCAAATTATATATCGAAGAGGTAGAAAGAAGGGCAATGCCTACTAAAATAATAGAGTTAGATTTTATGGTAAGCAAAAAAGCATATTTTATGCCTTCTCGGGAAACACCTAATGAGTTCAGGATATAAATTTTTTCACCTGAAAAAGTAAAAGGGAGCATTATCCATAATAACAAGGTAAAACTATTCACTACTAAAAGACGTAAAATTACTTCTCTGATCTTTAGTTTAGCTATAATTATTAATCCTACCGCAAATAATAAATCCCCCAATAATGGAGTAGATCGATCAGTAACCGCTACAATTGCCGAAAATAATAAAGCCACGACAATCTTTACTCTCGGATCGAGTTTATGGAGAAAGGAATCTCCTTCAGAAAATTTTTCTTTAATCAAATTAGCCACCTTAAAAAATATTCTAAATCATTTTTTACGACTTAAAAAGTAAGCAATAATTCCAAAAATACCAAATATATAACCTATACCGCCAATTATCTCAGTAGGAGAAATTTTATCTTTTTCAGTAGTTTCTTTTGAAGATATAGGTTCTTCTAAATTTTCTTGGACTAATCCTGTGGTATTTCTTAATTCATCAGCTCGAATGATGCATTCTGCCCGATGTCCCATACTGGCAGTAAGTACTATCTTTAAATCTCCTTCTTCTTGAGGAATTTCAAAAGAAAAATTCCCTTCCTTATCAGTCAAACCTTCTAACCATTTATTTCCCTGGTTATCAAATATTTCAATCTTTGAACTTACACATTTTTTACCATCATTAAAATAACTTTCGGTATAGACTTTATTTCCTTCTACATAAGTAAAGATGTTTACTTTGTGAGCAAAGATCGGGATATTTATTACTATAATGATTAAAAATAAAAATATTAAAATTAAATATAATCTTCCTTTCATCTCGTCTCCTTAATATAATCTTTCCTATATTTTATTGCTCGGTATAATCTAAATAATATCTATGTAATTAAAACTTACTCTTGTTATTAAGCATCTAAATCTAATATCTCTGGCCTAACTTTTCTTAAAAATCCTACACAAAAAACTGTCAATACCCCTTCTAAAATCATCACCGGTAGATGGGCAATTAGTATTAATTTGGCTACCTGCATAAACAGCTCCCCGGTAAAGACTAGAGCAGTCGCCACCATTATTCCACTTAATAATACCGATAAAAATCCACAAATAAAAGCCAAAGTTAGAGCAAAAAAATTATTTTTACCCTTAATGCCTCGATTAAAGAGATAAAAACAGAGGATAGCTGGGAAGGCCATATTAAAAGTATTTACCCCCAGAGTAGTAAGCCCCCCAAACTGAAAAAGTATAGCTTGAAAAGCAAGGGCCACCAATATCGCTGGGAAAGCTGTCCAACCTAACAATAGCCCTATAATTCCATTTAGAATTAAATGTACATTTGATGGACCAATAGGGACATGGATTAAGGAAGCCACAAAAAAAACAGAGGAAAGAATAGCTACTTTAGGCATTTGCTTATAAGCCATCTTTTTTAAACCATAGCCTACTGCTGTAGCAGTCAAGCTTGCCCCCGCAACTAATACTGGCGCAGATAATATACCTTCTGAAATATGCATAAATGTTTCCTCCGAATAATTCATTCTATATTATAAGTTTTGACCCAGAGAACTGCTCCGATTTCTACTGATTTTTCTTCTTCCTCATATTTTATCTTCTCTCTATCCTCATTGAGGGCAGCAAACCCCCACCATCCTGCTTTGGGCATAGCATAAGTAAATACACCATTCTGATCGGCTTTTATTACCTGAGTAATCATAGAATCAGCAGGGCATTTAATCTGGCCATCCTGATTGTAATATTCCACCTCTACTTCAGCATAAGGAACCGCTTCTCCCTCTACTTTTACTATCCCTTGAAAGACATTACCTGTCCAGAGACCATAGGGTCTAGTTAAGGGAATTATCTCTGTTTTTAAACCTACTTCTTCATCCCAACCTACTTCTAAGCCCAGAGCATTTACAATCACTTTAGTATAGTGAATAATAAAACAGTCTTCCGCTGGTTCCCAATAGGGTTGAGGCTCTACATAAAAGATATGGTCACCCGGACGTTTTATCTGGTAATTAGCCTCCCAAGTAGTACAATCATTAATCTTCTTCTCCTGGAGTGTATTTAGCAAATCAATTTTCTTCCCTTGGATGAGTACCCCAAATTGCACTGGTTTAGCCATATTCATATAATCCCCTTCCATGGGGTGAATAAATTGTACTGTTAAAGCAATATTTTTACTATCTTCTTGGGTGATCATATCATCTGAAGGGATTATCATTCCAAAATGGGCACTCACCGAAATTATTGAACCCAATAAAAACACACTCACAAAAAATAAAACTGTAATAACTTTAGCTCTAAAATTTTTCATACTTTTCTCCTGATTTTTATTAATTGTTCAATTATTCAATTGTTTTTAATGTAGGGGTCGAATTTATTCGACCCGAGTTTTACGGGCTTGATAAATCAAGCCCCTACTTCTATACGCTAAACGCTACCCGCTATACGCTATATATACTATTTTCATTTTCGTGCTACGCATAAGGCAAAAAAATATAAGGTTATCAACCTTAATTAAATAATTGATCACTGGTAATCGAAAACGAAAACTAGCTATTTTTTATACTAATTCCTTCCCGGTGGTAGCTATAGACAAAGCTCCGTATTTTACTCCTCTATTTGATTTTAACTTATTAGCCAGTTCCCGCACTTCGGTCGGCTTTCCTCTTACTACTATTATCTCTAAACAATTACTATGATCTAAGTGAATGTGTTGGCTGGAGATAATTATCTGATAAAAATCATGCTGGATATCAGTTAGAATATTTACCAGCTCTCTTTTATGATGGTCAAAGACTAAAGTAATTGCTCCGGCTACTTCTTTACCTTCTACCCACTCTCTCTTTACCAGATTCTCTCTAATTAAATCTCTAATCGCTTCCGAGCGATTGGAGTATTTTTTCTCTTTAATAAGCCGATCAAATTTATCTAAAAGTTCTTTTTCCAGTGATACCCCAAAACGGACTACCTCAGACATTAGCCTCTCCTTTTAGTATTACTTTTTCAAAAATTATAACACGATAATTTTACTCTGTCAAAAATTTTAAAATTCTGAAAAATAATTATTAATTTTTGTTAAATATTAAGTTTTTACCTATTGACATTTTCCAATATTTTGATATATTCGTAGATAGAATATAAATATATTAAGGGCAAAAAAATAAAGAGATTTTTATTAATAATTATAGCAGATACATATATATATTATATGTAATTTTTAATTATAGAGGAGAGATAAATAAATATGAATCAACAAAAAACAACTTTGGATAAGCCTCCGCAGCGAAAGAAAAATGGTAAAGACCGTACAAAAGTTTTAGGTCCGGTGCCTGATCTGGAAGAATATGTTCGCCCGGACTGGTGGAGTCGCATCTTTAATTACCTTTATTTGAGGACTGATGCCGACATAATAAATGACCTGGATATAACTTCTCACGAAATTGACTTATTTTTAGAAATTCTTAACCTCTCACCAGATGACAAAATTCTTGACTTATGTTGTGGACAGGGTAGACATTCCCTCGAACTAGCCAGAAGAAATTTTAAAAATATTGAAGGATTAGACCGCTCCCATTATCTCATCCAAAAAGCCAAAGCAACTGCAAGAAAGGAAGATTTAAATATTAGATTTAGAGAAGGTGACGCTCGTAAAATCCCCTCCCCGACCGATTCCTTTGATTTGGTAATGATATTAGGAAATAGTTTTGGTTACTTTGATACTATTCAGGATGATCTGAGAGTACTAAAGGAAGTTTTTAGAGCTTTAAAACCTTGGGGAAAGATTCTTATTGAGGTCACTGATGGAGATTACTTAAGGAATAATTTTCAGACCAGATCTTGGGAGTGGATGGATAAAAAACATTTTGTTTGCAGAGAACGCTCACTTTCTCTTGATAAGCAACGTTTAATATCAAGAGAAGTTATTACTCACACAGAAAAAGGTGTTATAGCAGACCAATTCTACGCTGAAAGGCTTTACTCTAAAGAAAATTTAACCCGAATCTTGGAAACAGCAGGTTTCAGTAATATAACTTTTCAAGGCCAAATTTCTCCTGATTCCAAGCGAAATCAAGATTTAGGTATGATGGAAAAATGCCTAATTGTTACCGCAGTAGAAAAAAAACTATGGACTCCGGTTAAAATTAAATTAAAAAAAGAAACCAAGAATGTGGCAGTAATTTTAGGAGATCCTAATAAACATGACCTTTTAAAACCTTCTACCGTCTTTGATGACGATGATTTTTACACTATAGATCAGTTAAAAGCAGGACTAAGAGAACTGAAAGATTTTCAATTTGTTTACCTGAATAGCCACGATACTTTGATTCAGGAATTAACAAAATTGAAAGGAAAAATTGATTTTGCTTTTAACCTCTGTGATGAAGGTTATAATAATGATCCACAAAAAGAGCTTCATATACCCTCCTTATTGGAAATGCTCAGCATTTCTTACACTGGATCAGGACCCCAATGTCTGGCCTACTGTTATGATAAATCATTAGTACGTGGAATTGCCAGAGAAATGGGAATCCCGGTACCCGAAGCTTTCTTTGTTAAGTCCGAAGATATTACTTTTGGATTACCCTTTAATTTCCCTGTAATGGTAAAGCCCAATTTCGGTGACTCCAGCTTTGGGATTACACAAAGGAGTGTGGCAAATAGTTTTGAAGAATTAGTAAACGCTATTTCAGAGATCAGGGAAAAATTTGGCTATGAGAAACCTATTCTGGTGGAAGAATTTCTTACCGGAAAAGACCTTAGCGTTGGGATAATAGGGAATCCTCCTGAATCTTATACTGTATTACCTCTAATTATGACCGATTATTCATCGCTGCCAGAAAATTTACCCAAAATTTGCGGATATGAGTCTAAGTGGCTTCCGGAAACACCTTACTGGAATATAAAATCTATTCCCGCTAACCTTCCCGAAAATGTAGAAAAATTTATTATAGAATGCTGTTTAAAGTTATCTGAGAGATTAGAATGTAGAGATTACTGTCGATTTGACTGGAGACTCGATGCTAATGGTAGCCCAAAACTCCTGGAAGTAAATCCCAACCCAGGTTGGTGCTGGGATGGTCATCTGACCAAGATGGCAGAGATTGCTAATATACCTTACATAGAAATGTTAAAAACAATTTTACAAGCAACTGAACAACGGATAGGTAAGATAAATACAAACCATAATTAATAAAATACATAGGACATGTCATTTATATCAACCTTGGGGGTCACCAAAGTTACTATAGGCGATTTGGATAAAGCTTGGTGAATTAAGTGACCCCTATTGGTCGAAATTAGCAGCTTGTTTCTTTATAAACCACGTCTTTAATTGTTGGTTTTTAATGTCAAATTGTGGGTTGCGGATTGTTTTTTATAAAAAATCCTTTTATTATCTATCTAAAAGTTTTGATTCATAGGAAGTTTTATTCTGTTTTTTATCCTGATATCTTTCTAAAGCCATTTGGATTAAGCGGTCAATTAATTCCGGATAAGAGACACCACTTGCTTCCCATAGGCGAGGATACATGCTAACTGAAGTAAAGCCGGGAATCGTGTTAATTTCATTAAGATATATTTTATTTTCCTTTTTAGTTACAAAAAAGTCTACCCGAGCCATTCCTGCGGCATCAATGGCCTTAAAAGCGCAAAGAGCAATCTTTCTAACTTTTCCAGATATGTTTTCTGGTAAATCTGCAGGAACAATTAATTGGGTGGCCTGGTCAATATATTTTGAATCATAATCATAAAACTCCCCGGCTGGTTTGACCTCACCCACTACCGAAGATTGGGGTTCATCATTTCCTAAAACACTACATTCTATCTCTCTTGCTCCTTCTAATCCCTCTTCAATCAAAATCTTTCTATCATAAGAAGAAGCTAAATCTATGGCTTTTTCCAATTCTTCTTTGCGGTGAACTTTGGTTATTCCTACACTTGAACCTAAATTGGTGGGTTTTACAAAAAGAGGATATTCAAAAGTATTTTGAATTAAGGATAATATCTCTTCTTTATCTTTCTGCCAGTCTTTTCTTTTTATAGTTAACCAATTTAATACTGGCAAACTTTTTTGTTTAAAAATGGTTTTCATTAATTCTTTGTCCATAGAAACTGCCGAGGCGGCCACTCCTGCTCCTACATAAGGAATATCAGTCAATTCTAAAAGGCCTTGGATAGTTCCGTCTTCTCCATAAGGTCCATGTAATACCGGGAAGATTACATCCAATTTTCCTTCCCAAGTTTCTTTTTTAAATTCCTGATGATTATCTATACTGATTAAACTTTTGCCAGAAGGATTATTTACTAAAATCACAGTGCCTTTTCCCTCAATTCTACCCGACTGAAGAGCTAAAGCAGACTCCTGGGGAGAGATCCATCTACCCTCTTTAGTTACGCCAATTGGTACTACAGTATATTTATCTCTATTTATGGCTTTCATAATTGAGGAGGCAGAGCAAAATGAAACCTCGTGTTCCCCTGATCTTCCGCCAAAGATTATCCCCACTTTTAGTTTTTTAGCTCTCATCTTTTTCCTTTCTATAATTTTAAATAAAAATTATTTTGTATTTAAATTTAAAATATCTATGGTGCCTTCTTCAATATTTAAATATAAAAGTTTGTTCCGAAAGAGTTTCCCTCTTTTTAATAATATTTTAATCACTTCCTGGGCTTCCCAAGCAGCAATTAAGGCAGGGATTACCGCTGGAGCACCTAATTCTACCTCACTACCACGTTCAGGTAATTTTTCTTTAGGGCCATAGATTAATTCTAATCCTTTATCTTCAGGAAAGATAGTAGTAAGCTGACCGTTAAATCCGGCTACTGCACCATGAACCAGGGGAATCTTTAAGCTCTGGCAGGCATGCTGGAGTATGAAACGTGAAGGGAGATTATCCAGAGCATCCACTACTACCTCTGCCCCCTGAATAATGTTTTTTACATTATTTGCATTAATAAAGACAGAATAACCGGTAATTTTGACAGAAGAATTTATCTCTTCCACCCTCTTAATGGCTGCTTTAATCTTCTCTGTGCCTAAATTGAGTTCGGTGGAAAGTAGCTGTCGATTCAGATTACTGTCCCCTATAATATCCTTATCTGCAATTATTAATTCTCCTATTCCCATCCGGGCTAAGAGTTCTAATACCGTCCCACCCAATCCTCCCGCTCCGATTATGGCTACTTTTGATTGGAGTAATTTGATCTGCTCAGAGAGGCTAAGCACTCCCAGATTACGGTGATAACGTTCGGGAATAATATTATTTTTCAGGGCTAATATCTCTATTTCCTGAGAAATGTATTCATATTTATGAGAGATATTTTTCGTCTGATCTACGGAAATATTGTAATACTTCTTGCCAGAAGTTGCTATCGCTTCTTTTTTTGCCTTCTCTATTTCCTTAAGGATGATTGCTTCTTTTTTATTTTTTATATTTGATTCCATAAATATTTACCCCCGTTGTTTATCAATATTATATTTAGCTTTTAATGTTTCTAATCTTTGTTTAATCTCTTTTTCAAATCCTCTCTCCGTAGGGAAATAATATTTTTGACCTTTTAATTCTTCAGGCAGATGTTCCTGAATAATGTACCCATCTTTAAAATCATGGGCATATTTATAACCTTTGCCGTATTCTAAATCTTTCATTAGAGGAGTAGGTGCATTACGGATAATCAGGGGAACCGGAAGTGGTCCCCATCTTTTTATATCCTCTTCGACAAGCTGATAACCTTTATAGAGAGCGTTACTTTTAGGAGCACAGGCTAAATAAGTAGCTGCTTGAGTCAGGGCTAAATTGCCTTCCGGCATTCCTAAAAAATGTACTGCTTGCATAGCCGCGACTGCTATCGGTAAAGCCTGAGGGTCAGCGTTACCTATATCTTCAGAAGCAAATCTTATCAGACGCCGGGCAACGTAGAGGGGGTCTTCCCCAGCCTCTAACATACGGCCTACCCAATAAAGAGCAGCATCGGGATCAGAATCGCGCATACTTTTATGTAGGGCAGAAATAATATTATAATGTTCCTCACCTGTCTTATCATAGCGCAGACATCTTTTCTGAATTGCTTCTTCAACAATCTTTAAAGTTATAGTTCTAATGCCCTGGTTATCAGGTTTGGTAGTTATCACCGAAAATTCTAAGATATTTAAAGCTATGCGTGCATCTCCATAGGCCAGTTCAATAATAAAGTTTAATACTTGAGGTTCTAATTTAAGCTTATATTTTCCCAAACCCTTTTCTTGGTTCTGTAAGGCTCTTTTTAAAATTTTTTGTAAGCCTTCGAAAGATAAGGGTGCTAATACATAGACCGTGGAACGGGATAAGAGAGGTGGAATAAGCTCAAAAGAGGGATTTTCGGTAGTAGCGCCGATTAGGGTTATGGTTCCATCTTCTACGTAAGGTAAAAAGGCATCTTGCTGGGCTTTATTAAATCGGTGAATTTCATCCACAAACAGGATAGTCTTTTTATTATAATATCTCCTCCTATCCTGAGCTTCTTTAATAATTTTCCTTAAAACAGGGACTCCGGAAACCACTGCACTGAAGGAGACAAAATGAGATTTGGTCATTTTAGCAATAATCTTTGCCAGAGTAGTTTTACCTGAGCCAGGTGGACCCCAGAGGATAATCGACTGGAGCTCATCTTCTTCGATTGCTTTTCGTAATGGTTTTTCGGGAGCAATAATTTTTTCTTGTCCTATAAAATCCTCCAGTTTTGTTGGCCTGATCCTATCAGCAAGAGGGGCACTATTTAGTTTATCTTTTTGGAAGTTTTCAAAAAGCTCCATTAAAATTTACCTTAATTATATTTCCTATAATTTTATCATCTTTCTGACTATTTTAAAAATTTTTTCTTTTTGTTTATTTATTTGTCTTTTCAAATTCATCTTTGAGTATTCCCATTAAGATCACATCATAATATTTCGCCTGATAGAAATAATTTTTTCTTAATTTCCCCTCTTTTTTAAACCCACATTTCTCATAACAACGTATTCCTCTTTGATTAAACTCAAAGACTTGAAGATATATTTTATACAAATTCATCTGGTTAAAAGCATGGTGAAGGAGAATTTTTATCGCCTCTGTGCCATAACCTTTGCTCCAATATTCTTTATTGCCAATTATAATTCCCAATTCTGCATTACTATTCTTCCAATCAATTTTATGTAAACTAATCTGACCTATATAAACTCCTTCTTTAGTCTCAATAACCAGGTTTTTCTCTGTATCATTACGACTCATTGCTCTTTCTAAAAACTTTTCCTCTTCTTCTCGAGAAACCGGGTAGAGAAAGGCAGCTAAATATTTAGTAACCTCTCGGTCATTTACCCATTTCATTATCTCATCTAAATCTTTCCTTTCAATAGCTCTCAAATTCACCAATTTTCCTTTTAGCATGCCTTCTTTCTCCTTCAATGTAAAATTTTGTGCCAGGCACCTTTTTTTACCTTTTTTTACATTTTTAAAAATAAGAAAATTATTTTCTATTATAGCAGGAATTCTAAATCTTTTGTAGAAATTATATAAATATATAAAGGAGGTATTTTAATGGTTAATAAATTAAAAGTAGCCTGTCTTCAGATAAGAGCAAGAGAGTATAAAGACAGAGATAAAAATAAAGAAAATATCTTAAAGATGGTTGATAAAGCAGCTAAACTGCAACCTCAATTAATGGTTTTACCAGAATGTGCTTATCCCGCTTATTACCTCTCCCCTCTCATTGTTAAACATCCCGATGAATTTTATCAGTCCACTTTAGACCTTATTGCTGAAATTAAGGAAAGAGCGAAAAAATATAAATGTTATATAGCATTAGGAATTGCAGAGAATGATCTAAGCAAAAAGACTCTTTACAATTCTGCCTTACTTATAAACCCAAATGGTGAACAAATAGGGAGTTTCCGAAAATCTTACCTCTGGCATTTTGATTCTCATTGGTTCTCAACCGATGACCAATATCCTGTATTTGAAACAGAATTTGGGAAAGTAGGGATATTCATCTGTTCTGATGGAAGGCTTCCAGAGATAGTTCGTTGTTTGAGTCTGAAAGGAGCCGATATCTTAATTGATCTTACCAATTGGGTCACTTCAGGATTTGATAAAAAATCTCTTACCAATCCTCAAGTAGAATATATGATCCCTACTCGAGCCCTGGAAAACCGAGTGTGGATAATTGCAGCTAACAAAGTGGGAATGGAGGCAAAGACCATACTCTATTGTGGAAAAAGTGGTATCTTTACGCCTGATGGCAAAGTAGCTAAAATAGCTTCTTCTAATCAGGAAGAAATACTCTTTTATGAAATCTTACTTGAAGATACCATAGATAAAACGATTGATAATCAGATAAATATAATCGATGACCGAAGACCTAAACTATATTCAGAATTAGTCCAACTTACTGCTACTCTGCCGGTCTATTCCATCATGAAAGAAGAGCTTAATTCTCAAACTCTAAATCCACTTGCTGCAGTAGTACAGATAGAATCCGAAAATGATTTTGATAAATATCTTCAAAAAATAGATTTTTTTGTAAAAAACTTACTTGAACAGGAAGCTGATCTTATTCTTTTTCCCGAAAATGATCTTATCTTTCCAGAAAGGGGAGAAGAAATTATTGAAAAGACTAAGCAAATTACTAATGACCACAAAACAATTTGTGTGATTACTATCATTGAAAAATATAATTCATTATACTACAAGACGACCTTTCTTATTGAATCCGGTAAAGTTCTGGGTAAATACAGAAAGACGCATTTAGAAAAAGATGAAAAGAGCATTCTCACTCCCGGTGATTTAGGGCTACCAGTATTTAAGACTCCTTATGGTTACATCGGAATAATGATAGGTTATGAGGGTCTATTCCCTGAAATATCCAGAATTCTAACCCTTAAAGGGGCAGATATGATTATCTGGCCCAGCAAATTCACCAATGATAAGCAGATAAATATCTGCCGCACCAGGAGTGCCGAAAATAAAATCTTTGTGGCCTGTTCTAATTCCATTTACCCTCAAGGGAGCGGTCTTAGCCTGATAACTTCTCCTTCAGGGCAAATATTAACTTCTTGTCTGGGTAAAACTGAGCACGCTAGCTTATCCCCCCTCTTTCTTCATCTTTCTCGTAATAAAAGTATTGTCCCTCACACCAATACTATATTGAACAGACAGCCAGAAAGCTATAGAATTTTATTAAACAATACTTCAAAAAAGGAGATATAAAATTGAAAGCGCAACTAATTGTTAATTTAACCGCCGGCGGTGGAAAACCACGCCAGCATCTAAAAAAAGTTCTACAGTATCTAAAGGAAAATGGCTTAAACTTTGAAGTTTGTTATACTTCCCGGCAAGGGGAAGCAATAGAACTTGCCCAAAGTGCTGCTGATCAGGGAGTAGACCTTATTGTATCAGTGGGCGGGGATGGAACCGCTAATGAAATAGTCAATGGAATTATGAAATCAAAAAATAATCCTTCCTTGGGAATAATTCCTTTAGGGTGGGCAAACGACTTTATTAAAAGTATAGAAATCCCCTCTGATCTAATTGAAGCTTGTAAAATTTTAATTCAAGGCAAGACCAAAAAAATAGATTTAGGGATAATAAATAACCAGATATATTTTGCCAACATCTTTGGAATAGGATTTGATGCCGAAGTAGCCAAACTGGCTAATCAAATGAAAAGTACTCATCCCCACTGGAATAAACTTAGTGCTTTTGTTTATATCTTTGCTACCATAAAAAAACTTTTTTCTCCTTTTGGTTACCATGAAGTAAAGATAAAAATTGATCAGC
>Ga0315288_10002344_pt1 | contig 24497 bp, 36 predicted proteins | sample YL17G11_20_MG_FD_203454 | JGI IMG/M metagenome (GOLD analysis project Ga0315288, IMG submission 203454) | Sediment microbial communities from Yellowstone Lake, YNP, Wyoming, USA - YL17G11_20 | ecosystem: Environmental > Aquatic > Freshwater > Lake > Sediment | place: USA: Wyoming | collected... | reverse complement strand
TCCCAACCCTGCAGGTGATAGGTCGGCGTGTAGTAGAGCGATTCGGTCACATAGACCGTTGACGTGATGGCGCTATTGAGCGCATACAGCGCATACGGCACGACGTTGATGGCTTGGCGTGGGAACGTCGTGGCTCCAGCGCCTGGTGGGCAAGCTGCGTCTACCTCTAGCCAGCGCGCCTCGCCATTGAATGACGCCGCTCCAAAGTCCGGCGCGACATCAAAGTATCCGTCTGTCATCGCAACGCTCGTGATGGTGACAGTCGCCCCGATCTGTGCTCCGCCTGAATCGTGATCATACAAGCGGAGCGCCAGGTCGCAGGTCCCCTGTACCGGCGCGTTGGACGCATCGAACATTCGGCCCTGGTAGGTAAAGCCGGACCCGACCGGCGATTGAGCCTCTACACGCAGATAGCCAAATATGAAAGCCATGGCCACTACTACCAGAGCGATTACGGACAGGCTACTGACATTTGATCGTCGCATGAATCATCCCCTCGATAGACTCTGGGGTTGCCAAAGTTGCAAGATCACGTCATAGAGCCAGTTAACGGAGAACAGCACGGTTAACGCGCAGAGCACGCACGTGATAGCCAACTCGCCAAACGTCCAGGTGTAGGTGAGTTGGATGACGCCCCCGTAAGGCGAAACAAGGTAAACGACCGTGGGTGTCATATCCCCCTACCCCGCCGCCCTCCACGTAGAATAGAAGGCCCAATGGATGGCAATTTCTTTGGAACGGTCAAGCCCGTGTTGCGCCCCATCACGACGATAGGAGACTCCCCTCCTGGCAAAGGCCGCCCAATCTTTTTCGATACGAAACTAAATAGCCAAAACGCCGCCAGCAATGCGATTCGGAATGCAAAATAATACTGCATCACGTTTGGCGTGATCAGTGTGATCAGTGTTGCGGCGATGGGGCCCGCGATGGGATAGATAGGAGAGAACGCCAGAGGCAGGGTGAACTGCTGCGTCAGCGTAATGGGAGTAAAGTAGGTGAAATAGGTCGAGATCGGCAATGTGTACGTGATAGGTGGCGGTGGCGTGAAAAACATATTTCACCTCAGATACCAGGGATCAACTTGATGAGCGAGATAATTCGCTCGACGATTCCCCAGATTGAAACAACCAACCTGGCCATGGTGATGAATATAATGATCAACAGCGCCGTGGTAAACCACCCGAAAAGAATCTGCAACCACGTCACGTCAGATAAGATGAAGGCGAATCCGCGCGCCAATGAGAGCGGGTTAGATTCTGAAATCGTCAGCGAGACTGGCAGGGTCGTTGTGATACTGACGCTGCTGGTGATGGCGTCCATGTAGCCTAGAGTGGTGCTGATGAGAGCAAATGTTGGAGAGATACTGGACAGATCGAGATCAATGGAAAATGAGCTCGGGACACTTGTAGCTGCTACAGTTGGCGTTGGAAATGGGGTAGGCGCCTGGGCATTGACGATGGGCGCAATCATCAACAGAGCCAACGCGATAGGAATGATGAACGCCAGTAATGCTTTCATTCGCCATCCTCCGCTCCAGAGCCTGGCTGCATCATGCTTCTGACCTGGTTGACAACGTACATTCCAAGATAGATTGTCAGGACGCTGACGGTGAGCGTGGTGATGATTGTCAGCCAATTTCCTGCGATCTCATCCAGCTTGACGATGGCGGCCAGGCCAAAGCAAATAGCCTCAGAGTCCCCCGCGCAATCAATCGGATACGCTGATCTATCCGATCCGCGCGCGAATGTGGATAAGGACCCGAGCAATCCGATCGCAGAGTTTAGGATCGTCCAGATCAATCCCAGCAATCGCCCGAGCAAATCCATAATCAGGCTGACAAGAGAGCCTACCAATCCGATGATCAACTTGATCAGGTCAACGAGGCTCTGCAGCAAGCCAACGATCTGACCAAGGAAATTTCCAATGACATTGATCAACTCGCACAGCACAGCCCATATCCCGGTTCCGCACGAGTTTCCCCCGGGCGGCTGGATCGTTCCAATGTGCTGGGCCAAGAACGCCATCAGTGCGTTGTAGGCTTCCACTTGCCAGTTCGCAACGCTGATCGTCGTGCAGACCAATGGATAGATCGCATAGTTGTACGTCTGCATACTGAGATACTCGGCCCAGTTCACATCAGAGTAAAGCGTGCCCGACAGGATTGCCGTCTCTGTGTACGGCGGCCGACCATAGAACCCGATGGTGTTCGTGATCCACGGCGATGACACGCCAAAGTTCACACTGCCGCACGTCGGCATGGGAATAACGATCGGTGGCGTTGTAGGAGGATCCACAGGCGGGATTGCGCTGGACTGCAGGCAGGCTGCCGTGATGGTGATCCCGACGCTAGGCTCGACAATGACCTGTCCGCCATAGTACCCGCTGGGTGGAGTGACGAACGTAGTGTTGACCGTATTGTTTCCAGTTACAACATTCATCGCACCCAACGCAACCGTTATGCCAGTGGATGGATTCATGTACATCACGCGCAGCACGCCAGAGCCTTCTGCCCCTCCGGTGATCCACAAGCGATAGTTTCCATTCAGTGTTTGGGAACTGTAGAGATAGGTTCCAACCTCGACGTATCCCAGGCCGCCACCAACTTCTGATCTGTCCCACGATCCAAGACAGGCCGTGCCGGTCGGCGGATCGGTTGGAATTGGAATCGTCGTGCTGATTGGCCACACGCAAGCCAGGTCAACCAGCGCCGATGTTCCCCCCCGATTGTTGATGTCAAAGCTGATGTTGCACCCACCCGAGTCACCCTCAGCACACGGTCCAGCGAACATGCCTTGAGTGGCAGTGAACGTCTGCCAAAATGCAACGGAGGGTTGGTTGGAATCAATCTCCACGTCAAATGAAAACGTGCTGCCTGACGTGTTTCCGACCGAGACCGTCACAGTGCTCGGCGAGATCGGCCCCACCTCGCCAGGCTGATAGCCAATGACGCTTCCAAATACATCGTACTGGCGATCTGCTAGGACCCCGCTGTATTCCCGGCTCACATCTCCATATGCCGCCGGCATGTATTGATGCGCGTAGGCGTCATAGCCGGTCGTTGGGAACAATCGAGCAACGTGCTCCCAGGGAGTCAGAGTCCCCATGCGGCCATGCCAGTTCCATGACCAGGGATACCCACTTCCATCAACGGCAGCTCCGTAGGTCATCTGATAAGTCGAGTCTGGTCCGCTCAGATGCGGATTGCCATTGATGCACCCACTGGCGGGTTGAGGATTGGGTGGAGGGGGTGACACTCCGCACACAACCGGAGATGTGCCGGGGATGGCATAGACTTCATCAACGACATAGCCATCTCCACTGCTTCCACACGATGGACATGGACTGGTCAAATAGATGCGCCAGAGTTGTGATTGTGGTAGATCGAACCAGACACCAACCGGCTGCCATTCATTCAATGCGGTGTTCGATATGACTCCTTGCACAATTGTTGTGGGATTCCACCATGCGCCATCGTTATAAGCAACATCCAGCGTTGCATCCGATTCCAATCGCTTGACCATCATCACGACATTGAACTTATTCAATGAAGATGGCAACCGTTGAGAAAGTGATCTATCGCCCCCTTGCAGGTACGCTTGATTCAACAGTCCAACAGCAACAGCAGAAAAACCATACCCTGGACTATGCTTCCTATCAAATGACCCAACGGTCCACGATGTAGGAAACCATAGATCACCTCCACCATAGATGGGGTTATAGTATCCCCACCCAGCATCTAACGATGGATTATGGAATACGTTGGTGTTCAAGTCGGATTGAGTCAGGCCACAGTTAGCCCAATCGCTGGGGAGGGCTGGGGCCAGACTGGGCGCAAAGCACACAGAGTCAATCACGATGTTTGATGCGTTGTCCGCATCAGCTTCGAGTCTAACGGTATACGTGGTTGCAACGGCCACGTTGAGGGATGAGTAGTAATAAGACCATGACGACGATGCGATTGTGAGGGGAGTCGTGCTCGTGAGGTACACGCCGAAATTTAGAATGGCGCTGCCTGACGTCGTTCGCGCTGCGATGGTGGGCGTGTACACCCTGACCGGCAAGTAGACATCCTGCTGGATAGTTCCGCCTGGCGCGAGCTGCCATTGCCCGCTGCTGTACGTCGCCCCGGTCGCGCTGGGCGTCCAGGAGGATGGGGATAAGAAGCCGGAATCTGTCACAGCACATGCAGGAGGAGGATTGTATGGATTTTGAAAAGAAAGTCTAATGTCATCAAGAATCATATTAGTCCACGCACCTCCGGCACCATCTATAGAATTAAAACAAAGAGCATAATAACCAGTTGCAGGAACTAACAAATCAGCAGGCCAATCTCGTACTGCACAATTACTAAACTGACCAGACCAATCGTAACTAAGCGAATAAGCCTCACCCCCACCTCCAACCGCATAGATTCCAACCATGGTATGATGAGAGTAACAATTATTAAAAGTACTGAGATAAGCTGTGACAGTCATAACACCTGCCGGCAAATAAACATCCTGACAAGTTCCACTACCATTATGACCTCCGGCATCATACCACGACCAGTTACCCTGAATGCCACCCGTGCACCGCCCACCATATTGACCCGGCTGATAATACCAAGGACTAGGAAGCGCACCATTCTGCGTGGTACAACCCTCAAAATCGTGTTGGTCCGGAGGCGTGCCTTGACCATGAGCGCCCAACACAAAGCAGCTACCAATAAACAGCAAAATCCCTGCGGACAGCAACACCCCCACTTTAGGCGTATGCGGGATGGGTGTATTCATCAGGGCAAAGGTTTTGTGTAGCGCGTTCTTCATATTCAACCACCTGCGGTCGGGTGCTGCAGCACCCGACGTTGATCAGCCCTCGACCAGAGAGGGCATACAACCTAACCGATCCCGGTCAAGGCGCCCTTCACGACGCGGATCAAGAGCGCGATGACGCCGACGCCCAACGACAACCCGATACCCACCGCGGCGATGGGCATGAGCGCGTTGAACATCTGGCCGGCATACGACATGATCGCCGAGATGTCAATGTTGAAGCTCATTTGTTTTCACCTCCTTTACTGAACGAATGGGGCTCCAGCGGCGACTAGCCGATGCCAGTCAAGGCGCCCTTCACGACACGGATCAGCAGGGCGATCACTCCGACGCCCAGGCTCAGCCCAATGCCCACCGCGGCGATGGGCATGAGCGCGTTGAACATGTCGGACGCGTAGGACATGATCGCCGAGATGTCAATGTTGAAGCTCATTTGTTTTCACCTCCTTTCGCTTTAGGGTCCGGGCCGCTGCAATCGAATTCGGAAGCCGCGCCCGGCCAGGAAACACAACAGGCCAACCAGGATATGCGTCCCGCAGCACATCCCGAGGGGCAACAAGAGTTGGGAGAGCACGCTCGTGTTCATGCGACCGGTTCCGCCTGCTTGCACTGGCACGCGCGTCCCACCCGTTTGCACTCTGGACACGTAAAGCGGTCAAAGATCGCAATGACGTTATCCGCATCATGGCCATTCATCCTGGAGCGCATGATGGCCGTCACAGCGTCTTGCTCGACTTCAGGAAGATAAATCAATTGAGAATTGATCTTGGCCGCCATCCACGGATACTTTTTCAGATTATCCATCGCAACGGCAAGTGTGTCGCGCGCTGCAGCCATACGTCGAATGTTGAAGGCCATGCCTCACCTCTGATATAGGATTGAGATAAAAACATAGAGCGTAATTGCCGGGATCGTCGCCAAGATGAACACGATAGCCATGGCGAACGTCGTCAGGTCAAGATGTCCGGTTGATTCGATCCTGATCTTCATGGCAGCGCCATCCGGCTGCCCAGGACGAGCGCCGTGATCAACCCGGTTGGCCACCAGGTCAGTGGCTCATCCACCAGACTGTGAACGGCCACGGCCGCCAGCGTCGCAAGCTGCCAACTCTGCCAGCCCTGGCCGATCTCTCGTCGGGCGACGGCCAGGGCAGTGCCCAGGATTCCGGTGCCGGCCAGGCCAACCTGGCTGACGAAAGAGACCACTGCGTTATGCGCATGGTAATACGGGGTTTCCGACCCGGGCGACGTCACCAGCAGTTGGCCTGGCCCGACACCGAACAGCGGCGATGTCGCCATATACTGTTCAACGGCATTTCGGATCATGAGTGGACGCTCGAGCGCTGAAGATGGACCGTGCAAATACAAGGCAAGTATCACAGCCGGAGACGCGATGGATAGTGGGATCAAGAATCGCTTGACCTGCGACCAGTGATTGACGATCAATGCGGCAGCTCCGGCAAGTATCCCGCCACGTGATCCGGTTACGATGATTGCAGTAGAAACGACTGCGATCACCAGCCAATGAAAGCGGCCTCCTGTCGGGACGCTGGCCAGCAGGACGGCCAACGTCCCGGCTGTAACATTACGATTCCACGCGCCGGAAGGCACAGCGGGGAATTGACCGGCCCACCAGCCGATCACCACAAACAACACAAGCGCGGCCAGGATCACTCCCGCACGTGCAAAATCATTTTGCCAATCGCGCTTGACGATGCGTTGCCAGGCGAACGCGCCGGCGTAGAGCACCATCGCGGAAAGGCCCAGGCCGCCGATGTGGTAAAACGAGTCGCTCACCAGCATCGCTCCAATGACGCCGACGATGCCCATCGTCGCAATGTCGAGCCGGTGTCCCCGTATACGCAGGACGATCAACCCGGAGACGATCAGGACGGCCAGCAGACTCGCGCGCCAGGGCGCGGCCCATGCCAGCGAGTTGCCCCTCACCAGCCCATCAGCCAGCACGAACGCGACGATGAACACAGACGCGATCACGAATGTTGCTCCCCGAGCGTTGACTTGCGCCCGCGCAACACGAGCTTGGGTAGCTTTTTGAGCCACCAGGCGCGGCGATTCTTGGGCATCGGTTTGTCCCAACTGCGCAGCTCGCCGACGACTTCGCCATCCCGAACGGCCAGGATGGTCAGCTCGCCGACCGCACCCTCGTTCGGCTCACTGTCCATGCTCATAGATTCCATCTGATCGAGCAACGATCCTGCGATCAGATCGAGCAAGAACCAAATGACGATGAAGCCTATCCACGTCCCGGCGATGGCCGTCACAGCCTGAGAGACGATGCTGGCCGGAAAGTTGCCCGTGGTAAATTGGACCCCCAGAGCGATCCCGATCACGACCGCTATCGGGATCAAGGCGATTGAAATCGTATCGAACCGTCTACCCATGTCTCACCTCTTTCATCGCGCAACTTGCGCCAGGATTCAAAAGTTTCTCAACCAATCTAAAAGCCGAACGACCATCGGGAGTTGTGGCGGGGATAGGAGGACAACGGCAAAACCTATCGCGATTGCGGTGATGATCAAGGCTTTTGGAATCTTGCCAAAGCTTTCCATGTCTCCCCTCTTTTATCGCGCGAACTGCCCCAAGAGTTTGGGCAGTATCCCCAACGCGCCCAGCAGCACGATGATGTCACAGGGCAGCATCAGAACAAAGACGATCCAGAACGGAGAGCACCCGCACCCGCGCCGGGGACGTTGCTGCTGCTGCACTTGCCCCCGCGCCATCTGAGCCATCAGGTACATCATCTGCCGGTCGCGCATGGTTAGTTGCCCCTCTGCTACTATTCTACAACCCCTGGCAATATCCATTTGAATTTTACACAAAAAAAGACCCGAATTGGGTATTGACAAAAGCAATACTAGTGGTATAATGGTTTATGAAGAGACCAGAATGGATGGTTAGGAGACCAATGGAAAACCGAATCCCCAAGACGTACAAGTTCCGCGAGATCATCACCGCCTTGATAGACAAGCTCGCCCAGATCCCAGAGTACGGCAACCGCACCCGCCTGATCGAGGTGTTGATTTGGCGGGAGGCCGAGCAGCGCGGCATGGTCAAGCCGGAGAATGGCAAGAACGATCCGCGCAAGTCCAAGAAAGTCACCCGCAGATGAACCACAAGCCATCGAACCAGCGCGCGCACATCGCAAAAGCGAATCTCGTCCTGGCCGCGATCCGCATGTGCCATGCGGAAGAAGGCCAAGACCCCAGCTACCTGGACATGATGACGGACGTTGTCGTATCCCCAAATACCATCGCCAAAGTGCTGCGTCGCTTGCAAGCGTTCGGTAACCTGCGCATCGAGCGGCGCGCCGGTCTCCGCAATCACTATATCCTTCAGGAGAAAAACAAATGATCCCCTTCAAGCTCCAGCAACCGGTCAAGGCATATGACGGTCGCATCGGGCGCATCCTGTTCTACATGGATTTCCATGAATCAAATCCTGCCAGTGCAATCGTACTGTTCGCCAACAAATGGTCGAACAAGTATCCGATCTCTGATCTGACGCCCATCAGCCTGGATGAGTATGATGAGGCCGTGAAATCAGAGAGAAAGTCAGTCCAGACCATCCTATCTGACTTGGCAGTCACGGAACATCATGTCTAGTGAATAGTTGTACGCAATTGTCACCACTGAGTAGAGCAACATGGTATCCATATACCTTTACACCATTTTTGAGGCTCCGGACCGGATCGCAGAGTTGCGTTGCATTCGCAACCTTGGCGATTGGCTGACCTATCTCGACTTGAGCTTTAGCCAGGCGGCGCTGCTCATACCAGAAGTAAAGGCAACCATCCCGCATCCGGTGTCACGCTCGCTGATCGCCAAATGGAAGATTGGCGCGCGCACGATTTACCCGCAGCAACTTCGCATCATGGGCGACGTGCTCGGAGAACGTCTCACATCAGAATTGCGGCGCGACATTCACCGAATTGAGAGCCGCACCTTTAGAGTCGAGATCACCCGAGGCGTTAATCGGTGGTACGTCAAAGCCTACACCAACTGCGTAAAGTGCAGTCGGTGGTACCAGATCACCCGCGAGGGATCAAAGCGATGCAAGCGGTGCATCACCAGGTCAAAGAGGAATAAGTGACATCATGCCGATAACTTTTTCTGATATTCTATCTAACATCATCTATTTTCTAGGCCCAACTCTTTATATAGTTATCTCATTGTGGTGTGGCATTGTTGTTATTGGTTTTATCCTTCGTTTTGTTAGACATTCACGATACCTGGATGACTTGCCGGTTTCTCATCACCATTGTTCTCAGCGTGCATCGCTTCGTGTTTCTGATCTGTCTGTTCCTGCTCGTGATCATTCCGGTGCTCGTCTTTGTCCCTGGTGCGGTAGTTATCCTGGTCACAAATTCACCTGTAAAAATTGTAGCGCCCCCAATGTACGCCGTTATCCTTATCTAGGTAAATGAAAGGCGGTAAAGTGAACAGCGTAACCGAGTTCAATCATGGAATGGCAAGAGGCTTGATGCTGGCCATTGCGATGCTGCAAGACGACCTGCACGATTTCAAAAGCTGAACAAGATAGAGAACGGGTTGCCCTTGACGCCATTGCACGCTGCAGCTTACAACGAAATCTTGGCGGCGAAGATAAGTCTTGAACGCGCGCATCGGCTACTGGCAATGGAAAGCATAGCGGACTCACCCATCAATCTATCTGTGAATGATGTGCGGTTCTTTGTGGATGAAGCGCGAATCAACGAGCGCGAGATGTGGCGAGGTCAACGTCCATGCGCGGGATAACTCATCTTGCCGGGGGAATATGCGCGGCCGCCATCGTTGGGAGCGTTTTAAATGTTCCCTACCCGACGTTGGCCGCCGGCGTGGCCGTCGCCAGCGTTGCGGCGCTCGTGCCGGACTGGATCAACGTGGCCATGCCAGGCATCAACATTCGGGGCGCCATGGGGCATCGTGGATTCACCCACTGGCTACTCACCGCCGCGATCACATCACTGAGCGTGATGGTATTCTCTCCGTCGCTGGTCGTGTTCTGGCTGGTTGGATACACGTCACACCTGCTGCTGGATGTTCTTACCGAGCGTGGAGCGCCAGTGCTCTGGCCTGTGCCCTGGCAAGTCTCACTGCTTCCGATTCACGAGGGCGGCTTGTTTGACAAGTGGCTTGGCGCTGCGCTGATCGTGATCGCGGTTGTTGTGACGGTTTCGCATCTTGTAGGAATGTGAGGCAAAGATGATTCTGGTAAAACAGTCGGTGAGCGTAGCGGACAAGTACGGCCTCAAGGTATGTCTGTTCGATGATGTGAAGCAACAAGCCATCGCGTACTTTTACGATGAGGGGATGGCCCAAGTTGCAGCGGAAGGGCTTAACGCGGTCCCGTGGTTATTTCACGACTCACTGTCTAAATTTGAATCGAATCCTGTACCATCTTACCGTTTTGGGTTTACAAAATAAGTCTGCGCCGAGAGGCAACCCGACGCAGACCATCGAACACGGGGGACCATCCCATGCTCAAGCAAGATTGTACCACCAAAGAATATCAACGCAAGACTCTTCTCACCCAATTGGCGCGGACTATGGAAACAGCGGCAGCGCGCGGATTGTTCGGACATCCTATCACGCTCAAGCAAGCGACTCTCGTCAACGGGCCGCGCGCCGGCGCGCTGGAAATCGGAGCCGGATTTGAAAGCGGCGCAATGCTCCGGTCGCTCTCTTCCGACGATGGGGCCACGCTGCGCCAATTGATCCCCTGGGAATTTTCAGGCGAGCCGTCCACCTTCATGTCGGGCCGGTTCGTTCGCATCGAGGCGGGCTGGCCCAAAGGAATTTCCGATGACGACATTCCCCTGCGCGCGCTGGGCCAACATCCAGCCGGTCAAGGACGCTGGCTGGTTGGACGCAATGAGCGTGGCCACGTGCTCACCGCTGGGCTCTCCGACATGACTCCGCACTGGTTAGTGAGCGGCGGGACCGGCAGCGGCAAGACCACGGCCCTCATCTCCATGACCGATCAACTCATCCGGGATCCGGATAACCGGCTGGTGCTGATTGACGCCAAGCACGGAGCCAGCCTTCGCCGTCTCTCCAATGCGCGCGGCCTGATCGGCCCCCTGGCCGGCGACGTTTCCAGCGCGCGCGCCGCGCTCGCCTGGTGCGTCAACGAGATGGCAACTCGCTACTCGGGCGGACAGGATACACGGCGCATCGTCATCGTCTGCGACGAAATCCAGGAGCTTGTCGGCGACGAGATGTGCAAGGCCGCCATAACAAAGTTGGCGGCGCAAGGGCGCGGCGCGCGCATCCACATGGTCATCGCCACGCAGCACCCGGTGATCGCATCGCTTGGCGGCCCGACCGTTGGGCGCAACCTGGTGGGCCGGTTGGCGCTGCGCGTGGCCGATGCGGATGCCAGCCGTGTGGCCATCGGATCCTCCAACCCGCGCGCCGATCACCTGCTGGGCCGGGGCGATGCTTACGCCGTGGCCCCCGGCGCGACGCATCGCACACAAGTGGCTTACCTTGATTCAGATCCACTTGTCGGAAAGCCTGACCTGGCCGAATGGCCCGATGCCCCCGGAGATATGCCGGACATTAGCGGATGGCCGAGCGGCGCGGAAGTGGGCGCGGCGACCCTGAGCGCCAGTCGAGCGGATGGCAGGGTAAAGTTCCAGCGCGCCTTGGCCGACTATGGACTGGCCACCACTGGAAACGATAGAGCCGTCAAGCTGCTGGCCCTGGGCCGGGACGTGATGGACTTTTTCAATGAGCACGACATCGCCGTCCGTCCGTCCTGGGGTGAGGACACACCCAAAATTATTGACCAGGACGCCGAATAGCCGTGCTTTGAGTGTGCCCGGACATCGGGACGGACGGACGGAAAGGATAAGGCAGAATGAAAAGAACAAAGCGCCCCATCTGTGACGGATGCAAACAGCCTATCGCGCGCAAAGTCGTCGTCGTGCGCGGGTTGCCATACCACCCCAAGTGCGCAGGCCGCAAGACTGGAAAGATGGGATGAAAGACAAAGGCAATCAACTGATCTCCAGGGTCTGGTCCATCGTCGGAGCGGTGATCGTCACACTCGCCATTTCTGGCGGCGTCATCGCCGGGATGTACTGGCTCGCCGTCCAGGCCGGCGACGTTGGCGCTCGTTGGTGGGCCATCGTGGCGACTCTGGCAATCCCGGCCTCAATCATCATCACCTACAGCCTGGCGACCCATGCGTCGCGTGAGCACCTGGCCGGGTTCGACCGCGGACTGGACGGAGCTGAGCGAACCATCCAGAGCGTTGGGCGCGGACTTTCGGCGACAGCCAGCCTGGCCCGGTCGGCGCGTGGAAGTATTCAGCCGGTCAACAGGAATGACGACTTGTTGCCCAGGGTCGGCGCCATGCAACTCATTGAAGCTAATGAGACCCATTCCATTGTGGACTTGTGAACTATGTGTAACTTTCCAAGCGCGCGACGTGGAGACATTGTGTCTGTTCAAGCGATGACGATTTGCCCGTGGTGCGGACGCAAACAACCCATGCTGGTATCCGGGTGGTTTTGCGGATGTCGTGAAAATGCAGGAACACATATTGATATAGTGGACGGCCCGAGCAGATGTAACGCATGTGGACGCGGCACAGGGCATTATCGGGTAGAGGAGCCACCCAAGAAATTGGCCCTCGAAAAGGTAGACGACGATCCTTCTTCAAAGGCTCTAGGCTTTGATCCGCGCGCATTGTTGGATGACGCTTCTAAACGTGCTGCACGTATAACGATCTCGGAACGACAAATCGTTATTGATTACGCGATCAACTGATAGGTGAGCCGTGCTAACTCGACGAATGCAATATCAAGCCATCGCCAATCTCAGAGTTGGAATCAAGACCGATCTGCCGGTCGTTAAGTTTGACGATGACCTGCGGTCAGTTGTCCACGCCATCGTCTCAGATCCGGAGAACGCCGATCAGGTCATGTCACGCGCGCTGAGCGGATGCAAGAACGCGCAAAATATCATGCAGGCCATCTTGCAGTGCAAGCCGGGCAAGAATGGCAATGATCGCAAGAGTCCTTCCCTGGCCGAAATAGCGCCTGGCCTCAAGCCGATCAAATATCTCTGGAAGGACTGGATACCGCTTGGGATGATAACGCTCTTTGGAGCGATGCCAGGCGCTGGAAAGAGCATGATCGCGTTGGATCTGTGCAAGCGCATCATCCACGGGGAGAACTGGCCCGATGGCGCCCCCAACACGTTCAAGGGCCGCAACGCGATCTATGTGGACGCGGAGCTTGTTCCACAAATCACGCTGGCCCGGGCCTCGTCGTGGAACATGGATTTCACAAAGCTTTATCTGATGATGCCTGAGCCAAACGAAATGATAGACCTCACCCAAGAATCCGACCGGGATCGCCTGGTGGAGATGGTACACGAGATAGAACCGGCTATCGTTGTGATTGACAGCTTGAGCAGCATCAGCAGCAAGGGAGAGAACTCTGTTGAGGACGTGCGGAATATTCTGTCATTTCTCAACGCTCTGTCCGGTGATTATGGAATCGCCCTGATGCTCATTCACCACCTGCGCAAACGAAACCCCCTGGCATTCATGGACCTGGTGACACAGGATGACTTTCGGGGCAGCTCGCACATCATCGCCATGAGCCGCTCAGTGCTGGCCCTCTCGATCATCCAGACCGGCAAGGAACGCGACCCGAACGGACCGCGCCGGCTAGACATCGTCAAGAACAACCTGAACAGAATCCCTGATCCGATGGGAATCGTGTTCAAGCCGCTGCACCCTGAAGGCGTCATGATCGAGTACACCGATGCTCCAGAGAGATTTCACGAGCCGAGCGAGGTCGAGCGGTGCATGGAGTGGCTGATCGACATCCTAGAGCCTAGCCCAATGTCAATCGGGGAACTGGTAGATGAACAACTGTACAGCAAAAATACCATCATCAGAGCCAGAGAGAGAATGGCTGAAAAGATAGAGAACACGGAAGGGAACAAGTCCCCCGCAAACAAATGGACATTGGCGAAGGTGTAACTGTGCCAACTGTGCCAACTGTGCCAACTGTGCCAACTGTGCCAACTGTGCCACTGTGCCAACTGTGCCAAGGTATTTCATACTGTTGGAGGGGGGGGGGACCCTACGTTTTTGGCACAGTTGGCACAGTTATTTCGGCCTTATGGCGCAAGGGTTTCTAGGTTTTCAAATTGTACTAACCTGTACTAAGCCTTGGCACAGTTACCTGAATTCGTGTAGGTTTATATGGACATAACACAGCTATTAAAGACGATTGATCTGCATATTTTGGCTGAGCAGGCCGGCGCTCGGTTCAACGGGAGACATTCGTCCCACTGCCCACTCCACAATGGAAATAATCTGAACGCCTTCCACATCTACTATGGGCAGGATGGAGTCATGCGCTATCATTGCTTCACGAATTGCCCGGAAGGCGCGAACGGTGGAAACGCCATCAGCTTTTACATGCGCTGGCGCCAGGTGGATTTCAAGACGGCCGTGGCCGATCTTTCGCGCATGTTCAATGTCCAGGTTGGATCAACGACCTTGATGCAGGCTGAGCATGTCAAGCCATCCGAAATTGACCCAACGCCTGTTCCGCCCAGCGATCAATGGAAGGCGCGCGCAGCCGCGTTCGTGAGCTATGCGCACGACAAGCTGTGGAACGACAACCGCGCGCTAGGCTACCTGATGGGGCGCGGCCTGATCGAGGATACCATCGGGACATTCAACTTGGGATTCAACCCGCGCGACCTGGGCGATCGAGCAGAGCGTTGGGGCTTGGATGGAAAGCCGATCTGGCTTTCAAGCGGGATCGTTATCCCGCATGGTAGAGATGGGTCAATCTGGTTCGTGAACATTCGCCGGTCGGCTGGAACTCCAAAATATCTTGGCCCACGTGGCGGCGTGCGGGGAATCTATCACGGACCGATCGCGGGCCATCCGGTGCTGCTGCTGGCTGAGGGAGAATTCGACACGATGCTGGCCTGGCAATCCGCAAACGATTTGTGCGATGTGGCCACGCTGGGCGGAGCGCGTCACCGCATTGACGTGCTCGACGCATCGGTGCTCATGCGCTATGCGGCCGTCATCTGCGCTTACGATCTCGACAAAACCGGTGAGCGTGGATCAGAATACATGCGCAGCGCAATCGGAGCGCGCATCTCTGTGGCCCATCCCGATGCGCACGACCTGACGGATTACTGGAAGGCGGGTGGAGATCTTCGCCGGTGGATCGCCGGTCGAGTCGTCGAACAAATGGAACCGCTGATCGGTGCGCTCGACGAACACCAGCAGCCGGATCTGTTTTGCAAATGGCTGGCCGTTTACCAGCGCGCGCTGGATGCTAGATGAATGAGAAAGCCGCGCATGTCTCAATCACAAATCGCTAGGCTGGGCCGGTTGCTGTGGATGCGGTACAAGCCATCAGAACTGGCAGACGAGCTTGGCTGCAGCGTGGATACCATCTACAAGAGCTACGTCCCATCCGGATGCCCTCATCAGCGCGACGATGCGACCGGAGCGATTTGGATCGTGGGCACAGAATTCGCAGAGTGGGCGCGCAAGGTCGTCGTCAGGCACAAGGTCAAGACCGGCATGGGGCGTAACCAAGCCTACTGCGTAAAGTGCCACAAGACGGTAGATGTGGCCGGTCTTACCGCCAAGCCATTCACCGCTCAGCTTGAGATGGTTGGCGGTACGTGCTCCGAGTGTGGATCAAAAGTTCGCCGGGCAAGGACAAGAGCATGATCAGTCGGGAGAACTGGAAATTTGCAAAAGCCTACCTGGCCTATCTGTCCGAGGTCAAGCAACTTGAACCAGGCACGATCAGCAGCGCGCAGACCAGTTTGCGCTACGTCCTGGAATGGGCGGACGAAACGCAATTCTCGAAAGCGCCCGAGCTGCGCCCAACGTTCCCGCGCTATCTGACAGGTCGAGTGTCGCCGGCCAGCGTTGAACTGGCGTGTGGAACAGCGCGCCGGTTCTTTCACTGGATGCGCCTATCCAACAAGCGCATCGGCAAGAGCGTGTCGGAGCTATGGACAGAGACGCTGTCCAAGCCAAAGTCAGGCATGGAAGTCAAGCAGTACAACGAGTACACGCTGGACGACGTTCGTTGTCTGGTATCCGTTACGCCAAAGTCGGTTCGGATGACGCGCGACCAGGCCGCGATCGCGTTTCTCTTTCTATCCGGGATGCGGATCGGCGCGTTTAGCTCCATGCCCATCAAGGCTGTTGACCTGGACAACCTGAGCGTGAAGCAATGGCCCGAGTTGGGCGTGCGGACCAAGCTCAAGAAAAAGGCGACGACGTTCTTGCTTGACATCAAAGACTTGTTGGCCGTCGTGCGTGAATACGATGACCTGGTCCGTGGTCAATTGCCGGATGATTCATTCTGGTATGCGCCCTTCGACGTTCCAACCGACACGCTGCTCTCGGCCCAGGCCGGGGCTGTGCGAGGGACGCGGTTCAAAGAGGGGATGCGCAAGTTGTGTGACATTGCCGGAGTAGACTATCGCTCACCACATAACCTGCGACATGGGTTCGCTGTCTATGGGTTAAAGAACGCCAAGGACATTGCGGACATGGAGGCCGTGTCCAAGAATTTGATGCACGGCAGCTTGACCATCACGCTTAAGGTGTACGCCGTCCTACAAGAGGGTGACGTGAAAGCCAGGATCGTGAATTTGGGAAGGAACAACAATGAAGTCACAGGCTAGTATTTTCGATACGCAAAGACTAACGCTAAAAGACTCGATAGAGTTGACAGCGCAATCTCTACAGGCGTTTGGCGCAGATCATCGTCATTGGGCCATTGCCTATAGTGGCGGTAAGGACTCATCCGCAACCGTAACGGTTATAGTGCATCTCATTGAATCCTGCGCAGTCCCACATCCAGAAACGTTGACTGTGCTCTATGCGGACACTCGGCAAGAGATTCCTCCTCTCCATTTCTCTGCCATGAAAATGCTTGAGAGGCTTAACCAGCGCGGGATCAAGACTCAGGTTGTTCTACCAACATTGGATGACCGTTACTTTGTCTATATGTTCGGGCGTGGTGTTCCTCCACCGAATAACAACACCCTGCGCTGGTGTACGCCACAAATCAAGGTTGAGCCAATGGTCAATGCACTCAAAGAATTGCGTGATGAGCATGGAGAGAAATTCTTGATGCTGACTGGTGTCCGCATTGGAGAGAGCGCCGCACGCGATCGACGGATTGCGCTTTCATGTGGTCTCAATGGGGCAGAGTGCGGGCAGGGCTGGTTTCAGGAAATGACACCCGGCAGCGTGGCAGACACACTTGCGCCATTGCTCCATTGGCGTGTATGCCATGTGTGGGACTGGCTAATGTTTGAAGCGCCCGAACTAGGTTTTCCAACGAATCTTGTTGCAGAGGTTTATGGCGGCGAGGAAGCGCGAGAAATGAACGCACGCACTGGCTGTATCGGTTGCCCGCTGACAGAAAAGGACACGGCATTAGATTACGTGATCAGCTTGCCGTGGTGGGACTATCTCACTCCGCTCAAGCGACTCAAGCCGTTGTACCGCGAACTTCGCCAGTTCAAGTTTCGCTTGCAGAAATACGGCGAGCGAAACGGAGATGGTCAACTGTCAAGCAATCCAAATCGCAAAGGCCCCCTCACGATGGATGCGCGGCGATACGGCTTGTCGGTTGTGTTGGGGGTGCAGGATGAAATCAACACAGTGGCGCGCGTCAACGGAAGATCAGAGATAGACCTGATCAACGCCGAAGAGTTGGCGCGCATTGAGGAATTAATAGCGGCGAACACATGGCCACAACGCTGGACGGGTAAGGAACTGCGTGGGGATGTTCTCATCCCACAGATTTATCAAAGCGGAGCCGTTCAAGAAGTTCTGTTCAACTATGACTCAACCTAACTCTTGTTCACAAATATGTCTTAAAACCGCCTACAAACTGACGGCGTTTGCGATGGGGATGGGGTTATACCCTAAAAACAAGCCCCATCATATCACTACACACTTTTGCAGTCAATCCCTCATTGATTTTGTGAGGGAATCAACCGGTACAGGTTTGTCGTGATGGCGGGGTTCTTTTGCACTTGTAGCACCAGCTCTCCATGCTGCTCGATCAGCAGCTCATCAGCCCTCAACGACGTGTCAGGATCAGTCAGGATATACCGCTCGTCGAGTAGCCAGGTGCATTGATCGGTTTCAGAGGTTGATCTTCCGGGGAAATAAAAGTCAAAGAAAACTTGAGTGGATCCGCTCGTGTGGCAGATCAGATCGCCTGGCTGTGAATTCAAATTCAGCCAGGCGATCAACGTTTTCATGTTCGGGCTGCGCTCGAAACTATAGAGTGAGAGGGTTGTGAGGATGATGGCGCTGGCCGCTGTTCCGATCAACGCCATGCGCGGAACGTTCCAACGACGTGGCAACGTTACCCACCAGGCGATCAGAACGCACCAGGCGGGAACGCACCCGGACAACGTTCTGACCAGGATGATCGGCTGCCACGCGGAGCTGATTGCCAACTCGAGCAGGCCCGGCCCGATGACCAACATCGCCAGGATGGCTGCGGGCCCAACGCGCCGGCGGACGACTTCGATGAGCGGAAAGACGAGCAAAGAGAACGCGATGAGCGCGCCGATCCGCGCCGTCCATCCGGGCCGGAAATGCGGAAACCAGAGTTGAACCCATTCAGCCAATAGCCTGGCGACCGAGTTGCCCGTGAAATAGCTGATCCAGTATGATCCACTGAACTGTCCCGATGTGGCTTGCCGGAACAATTGAGGTAGCCAGGCCAGCCACGGAATTGCCCCCACGATCATCGCCACTGAATTCTTGCGCCAATCGCTCTTGCGCGTCGCCAGGACGATGAACGGGATGTAGATCACTCCCAGATTGTGCGACATCAGCGTCAGAGCGACACCGAGCGCCAAGAGCCACGCGCGCCGCTCGGCGGCCCCCACGCAAGCCAGCAGCACGGCCGCCATCAGCAGCGAGTACATCCGCGCCTCTTGCGAATAGTACACCGCAAACGGGTTGACGGCCATCAAGCTAGCAGCCACCAACGCCGTTCGCTCAACGAACAAGCAACGCGCCAGGCGATAGGTAAGCCACACCGCCAGGACGCCCAGAATGGCGGAAGGCAATCGCAGCGCGGCCTCGCTCATCCCGAACAAGCGCACAAAGGCTATCTCGATCAGATACCACGTTGGGGGGTGCACGTCGCCCGCTGTGGCGGCCGCCATCTGGCCCAACGGCATCCTGGCCAGCATCGCTGTGTATGCCTCATCGGCCCACAGCATCTGAGAGAGCGCAGCCACGCGCAACGCCGTTGCCACGGCCAGGACTGCGACGATAGGGGATGGCTCCCAACGCTTCATGCCTTGACCCCCAACGCGATCTCTAGGGCGACGATGACGACTGACAATAGCAACGGAATCCACACCGTCACGCGCTTGACCGCCGGTTTGTCCTCAAAGGCATACCAGTATAACGCGAACGTGCACACGGCAACGAACATCACCGCGATGGCCTGGTCGTGCACCGACAGGATGGCGGCCCACTCTGGCGTCATGGCGTCCAAGCCTCTTGTACTGTTTGAGTGGCATAACCCACTACGCCCTTACTCTTGCGCCGGGGTGTCTTGCGTCGCGCAAGCCTCGGGCGCCGCTTGCGTTCAGAATCAAAAATGCTCTTCTTCCGTCGTTTCGACATCTTGTCCCTCCAACAGTTTATTTGCTCGACGCTGAAAGTCTTCATATTCTGCGTCGGGGTCTTCGCTCTCTTCGGATGGTTCTTGCTCGATTGGATCAACATCCCAGGATGGATGTTCCCAACCATTTCCATTACGACGTAATCCTGATTTCTCTAGTTTTATCTGATCTCCTCTAGCTGCTGTTCTTCCAATATGGAATTGCTTAATCAGGTCGTTTTTATCTGCAAATCTATTCGCGCGATAGAATTCCAACTCTAAAATCAATCTATTCTGTATCTTGGCTTGTGTTGCATCGCGGGCTAGTTTGGCCAACTCTGATCTATTTGGTCTTTCAGTTTGATGCAACACATCTTGTTTCTCCTGTTCATCCCGCTTATCCCGCTCATCTCGTTTAACTTGTTCATCTATGCATTTGCCAACTGGCAATAGCCCTGTTTTTTGCAATCTGTTTTCTTCTAATGGATCATCAGGAGGAAATATATTATTACGTTCACGCTGGCTTGTCACATAATGGTCAATGCAATTGACAACGTGATAGGCTTTACCTTTTTGGCCTTTTGCCTCATTTCCAAACTGCCTGATGCAGTAGGGTTGCTCATCAATGTAGAACATTCTCTGTCCACATTGGCTTGAACCTGGGCATAGACCCATCTCAGCGCAAACGTAATGATCCCTTGTTTCAACAATTTGAGGCCGTGAAATCCCACGGCTTGAAAACTGATCAATAAGCCGATATTGATTAAATATCCCATCCAGGTAAGCTATAGCATATCGCGCCAACTCGTCCATCATGACGTCGTGAAATGTCTTTATCATGCACACCTTGCCAGATAGCGCGTCGTCAATCAATTTCCGGCGCTTTGAGTCTTTGACGTAGGCTACCTGAAACGGGGTGCGATGTCGCCCGTGGCTGATGATTGCATGACCGGGAGGAACCGCTTCTCTGAAACACGCATCACCATTCCCTATGATGGTCATGCTGTCGTACACGCTTGCGCATGCCAGGCCGATTCGGGCCGGAAAGTTGGCGGTGATGAGAGGCGTCAGGACGTTTTTATCGGGCCGTTGCGTGGCCAATACCAGGTGAATTCCACTAGCGCGGCCCACAGAGGCGATGCGCGCCAGATAGCTCTCGATCTCTGCCTTGTGCTTCAGCGTCCGGTCGAGCATGATGACGGCCAGCTCATCCACGACGACGACGATGTAGGGCAATCGCTCGCTTGGGCGGTGGAGCCGGTTGTATTCCCGAACGTGGTTGATTCCGCGCGCCTCTCTCAAGAGCGCCATTCGGCGCTGGACCTCAATCCAAATTTCCTTGACCATGGGCAGCACGTCGGATGGCTCTGTGACGATGGGGCGATCCAGGTGCGGGATCCCGCTGTATTGCGTGAACTCGATCTGCTTCAGGTCAACCAGGATCAACTTGACCTCGCGCGGGTCGCGTTGGATGAGTGTGCAGATCATGGCATGGACTGTGTTGGTCTTTCCGGCGCCGGTCGTTCCTCCGACTAAAAAGTGCGCGGTGGTCTCGTGCTGGAAATCTATCTTGATCTGCGCGCGATTCGCACCCAATCCGAGCGGAATGACTAGCAGGCCGTCTTTGGACGACATCTTGTTGATGGTGTCAGAGTAATCCACAAAGCGCGGGATATTTCGGATGCCACTTTGACGATCCACTAGAATCCACAGTCCCCCCTCGCTGAGATCATATTGGACCGTTTTCCCGATGGTACACTCTAATCCCTTGATGACCTCATCCTTGGTGATGTCAAGCTCGCTGACATCGCGCGGAAGGCGCTGGGAGTCAATTTTGAAACGATACTGATCCGGGGAGATCTCGACAGTGGCGAACTTGGGGAACCGGCGCACCTTGCGACCATCCATAGAGAACATGTAATCCAGTCCGAGTTGACCTAACTTTTGGCTCATCAAGCGGGATAGCTCCTTGGCCTCTTTTTGAGATGAGGCCCATCCTCGCTTTTCAGCGGTATGCTGTGTCTGGATGAATGAGCGCCGCTGCTGGACGTGGACTATCACGGCCCTTCGGTCTGTGCGCTCATCGGCAGAGAGACGCCGGGGGGCACATCGCCGGACTCGTCGAGCAAACCGTCGTCCGATGATTCCGCAGGTTGCAGCGAAGGCCGCGATTCCGGCAGAGAGCGCCCGTAGTAGAACATAAAGGCCCGCTTGTAGGTCCGCTTGATTTCCGGCCAATCCAGGCCAAGATACCATAGGAAAGGTCGGTAATGATGTCTCAATCGTCGCCATACGCTATTCGATGTCACTCCATAGACTATCAGCATCACCGAGACGCCCAGGCCGACCCCGGACATCATGGCGATCCCGATGATCACTGTGTAAAACAGAACATCCCCGATCATGGCTTTTTCAGCGCCTCGATGCGATACCCGATCAGCGGGTTGCCGGGAATGGGCGTCCACCCTGCACGCGGTGTGACGACGATGGTGGCCATGGTTCTGACGGTTGCCGTCGCTACTGGTGTTGGAATAGACGCCACTTTCGCCTTCGGCTTATTGATCTGCGCTCCCGTGATAACGCAGACGAACATGCACGCCGCCAACGCTCCGATGATCAAAAACGCCTGCGCGCGCTTGCGCTTTTTCGCCCTGGCGCGCATGATGTTTACCACGGTCGGCGACCAGGGCGGTTTTCCGTCCGGATCCGGGCGGATGATGTCCATTACAAAACTCTCCTGGTGATGTGCGGAAGGATGGCCCAGACGGCCGCGATCAACATGCCGAGCGCGATGATCCCGCCGGCCAGCACGTCGAACAGCGGAGAGAGGAGCGTGTAGAACGACCAGGCGAAATCAGCCAGGTATCTCAATCCGTCACCTCATTCAGGTTTCCTACGATGACGATTCGGCCTAACCACAGGCCGAATGGGACGATCACGAAGAACAGCACGGCCCCGATCGCGAGTCGCGCCAGTAGCCACAGGAAGAACGATGGAGCGTCCATTTGCCCTCCACAGATTGAATGTAACGTCATACAACTTGCGCAGCGCGACCAGCACGGCCAGCGCATATGCGACAACCGTCACGCCGATATTGCCGAACGTCAGGCGGTAGAGGATGCGCGCCGCCTGAAGGATGGCCTCTCCGAGTCCCGGACACCAGAATCCAGAGCAGAGCGTGCTCTTTGCGGTCAATGTGCCTGCCACTGGCTGGCCCATGGCGCCGACCAGGCGGCCGCTTGTCAGACCGCCGGATGTGATCACGTGTCGTTGGATTCTGGCCGTCCCCTGGGCGTTGGCCGGGATGCTGGCCAGCAGCAGGATCGCCACGATAAGTGCTACCCATCTCGGCTCAACTGAGCTCGCCGAAGTCATCTGATTCCTTGCTCCAGGACGGCCATGCGCTTTTCCAAGTCTGAGATTCGATTGTCAAGCGCGTTACTCTTGGCGTCTAACTCTTTGTCTGCGCACAACATCAAGCTCACCATCATGTCAAGGTCAGCGCCATCCTCGCCGTCTTTGACAGCCGTCATCGTGCCATGGTCAAAGCCAGTGATGGGAGCTGCGTTAAACGCAACGGATGGGATCGTTGCATAATCCATGTGCTGGATGCCCTTGACCTTCTTGGTCGGGTCGCCCTTGATTTCATACAGCGCATCCAGGCACGAAACCTCTTTTCCATTCTGGAGTGTGACGGTTGTGCTGAACACACTCAAGCTGTGCGATGTGAGTGTGTGATAGTGGATCGTTGCCCAATAGTTTTCTGCACTGCCCAGATCATAGGTGTTGGTCGCGTTTGGGCCTACATTGCCAGCAACCTGCAACTTGAAATTGTTAGGCGCATTCGTCCCGATGCCGACGTTGCCGCCGGGTAGAATAGTGAACCTCTCAGTAGCAGTAGAGCCGTCCCAAGTTCCGATTGTATAATCGTATCTGCTAGAAGCAAGACCGAGGTAGAATCGTGGATGCGCGGCTGAAAGTGCTCCTTCCGGGTTGAACTCTTGTAGCCCGCCGCCTACCGCATTGGTTCTGACAATGTTGAGAGCGGACTTCGTTGTAAAAGCATCGGAGAGAACTAGAAGTGCTCCGGTAGGCGCATTCGTCCCGATGCCGACGTTGCCAGCGTTATCTATAACAACGGCCTCGAAGAACGTTGCGGCATTTCTAGGCCAAAAGGAAATTCCAGAACTTCTAGTAGACGGCGTTCCGTAAAACTTTGAAGCAATATACGCCATATATCGTGAAGTGTTGCCCTCGTCGTATCCCTGGAAGAATATCGCAGGGCCAAATCCAGCGGCGGCTGTCCCGGTTGATTTTGATCTCAGCGACAACACAGGAACATAAGAATTCGTAATAGCCGATGACGTTTCTACGTCTAGTGAGTACCCCGGAGTGCGATTAATCCCCAATTGTTTATTGGTGTTGTCCCACATCAATCCAGAATCGTCAACTAATTCCTTGCTCGTTCCGGCGAACACAACTCTACCAGCCGTCAACGTTGAACATATCGGCGCGGCAGTGAACGTCACCGGCGGCGTGATGACGAAGGCGGGTGTTGTTCCCGTCGCGTTCAGCGTAACTATTCCAGTCGTAGCGGCAACGTTGGCAGTCATCGTGGACGGGCCAGTCGTGTTCGTCAGCGTCAATTGTGAGCCAGTAATCGTCGTCCAATCCTGTGTGTGCGCGGTCGGGGTATACGTGCTGGGTTGGCTGGTGATCGTGCTCCATGCCTGCGTGTGAGCTGTCGGGGTGTACGTGCCTGGTGAGCCAGTGATCGTCGTCCATTCCTGCGTGTGCGCGGTCGGAGTGTACGTGCTGGGTTGATTCAGGATGGTCGTCCAATCCTGCGTGTGAGCGGTCGGGGTGTACGTGCTGGGCTGGCTGGTGATCGTGCTCCATGCCTGCGTGTGAGCCGTTGGCGTGTACGTGCTGGGTTGATTCAGGATGGTCGTCCAATCCTGCGTGTGAGCGGTCGGGGTGTACGTGCTGGGCTGCCCCGTGATA
>Ga0315288_10002343_pt1 | contig 24509 bp, 33 predicted proteins | sample YL17G11_20_MG_FD_203454 | JGI IMG/M metagenome (GOLD analysis project Ga0315288, IMG submission 203454) | Sediment microbial communities from Yellowstone Lake, YNP, Wyoming, USA - YL17G11_20 | ecosystem: Environmental > Aquatic > Freshwater > Lake > Sediment | place: USA: Wyoming | collected... | reverse complement strand
AGTGCAATCTGGCGTTCAGGTTATGGGTTCGTTCGCTGCTTCTGTCTCTGGTCAGCCTGTGGCTTTAGTATCTGGTACACAGGTAGGGCTGTCGGGTCTCCAGGTTATGGGAGCTTTTAGTGTTTCGGTATCTGGACAGCCAGTAGCTCTCGTCTCTGGTACTCAGGTAGAATTATCTGGGCTGCAAGTTATAATTGCTGGTGGAACCTCTGTCTCGGGGCAGCCGGTAGCCCTCGTCTCTGGCAGTCGGGTTGAATTATCTGGACTGCAAGTCATCACTCAGTCTGGAATCGGTGTAGTAGTCGCATCAGGATTGGGTGTAATGATTCAATCTGGCGTCGGAATAATTACCCAGAGTGGAATCGGGGTAATTATTCAGTCTGGAGTCATGGTCCAGATAACAGCTTCCTCACCTGCATGGGTGCAACCATCTTCTGGATACCAAACTAAGCTATCTGGTCTTCAAGTTATTATTCAGTCAGGTATCCAAACAATACTTCAATCAGGTACAGCATTATACATATCTGGATTAACATCCCAGATGGAGTCAGGCCAGGCACTGTATGTCCAGATGTCAGGTGTATTAGCGACCATGAGTGGCTTGCAGGTGATAATACAATCTGGCGTTCAGGTGATGGGTTCGTTCACGGCATCTGTATCTGGTCAGCCTGTCGCTTTGGTATCAGGCACTCAGGTTGGATTATCTGGATTGCAGGTTATGGGAGCTTTTAGTGTTTCTGTATCTGGTCAACCTGTAGCTTTAGTATCAGGTACCCAGGTTGGATTATCTGGTCTCCAAGTAATCACACAGTCAGGACTTTTATCCATTCTTCAGTCTGGTACTATTGTTGTGCTGGCAAGCGGCCAGTTTGTACTCATTCAGTCCGGGATAGGAGTTACTACCCAGTCAGGTATCGGGGTAATGATTCAGTCCGGAGTCTTCATTCAAGCTACCGCATCTAGCCCAATATGGGTATCCTCGATGTCAGGAGATGCATTTAGGCTCTCGGGTCTTCAAGTTACTACCCAGTCAGGTATCGGGGTAATGATTCAGTCCGGAGTCTTCATTCAAGCTACCGCATCTAGCCCAATATGGGTATCCTCGATGTCAGGAGATGCATTTAGACTCTCGGGTCTTCAAGTCACTACCCAAAGCGGCATCGGAGTCATAGTTGCCTCAGGGTTAGGCGTCATGGTCCAATCTGGCATAAGCGTTACTACCCAGTCGGGTATCGGGGTAATGATTCAGTCAGGTCAATTCGTTCAAATTACTGCTTCGTCTCCAGCGTGGGTACAGCCATCTTCTGGATACAATGTTAAAATTTCAGGCCTATTTGTCACTACCCAGAGCGGCATCGGAGTAATGACATCTGTATCCGGTCAGTTATTAGGGCTTGTGTCCGGAGCCACTGTATACGTATCGGGATTAACCGCTCAGATGATTTCTGGTCAAGCGTTGTACGTGCAGATGAGTAGTGTAGCAACCAAAGTTTCCGCAGGTGTCTTTCTGATTGGAACAAGCGGTACTCAGTTCCCTGCTTCTGCGGGGGTAAAGCATATTATCGGGCTCCAGGCATCCAATGTCATGTATGTTGCAGGCGTTGCCGCAGGAGCAAATTCAGGGCTTGGATTTATCATGCAAGGAGACCCTGTCAGTAGTATAATGGCATGGTCAGAGCTTGAAATATCCAACCTTAACCTACTATACGGCAAGATGGGGACTGTTAGTGGAGTGGTCACATTCATATCATATAACAAGTAAAGGAGGCTACCTTGGCCTGGCATAGAGAGTCCTCAGCAGCAAACATACCAATAACTCCTTCAGGCTCAAAACCTAGAATCTCTATCGGTATACCCCACGAGGAGAAGGCAACATTCTGGTGGTTTATGAGGATGTTTGCACCTCTGATTTATACTCCACTAGATTGGGCTGACAAAGTACCGCAAATGGTGCGAGGGGTACCACTACCTGTGTCTCGCGACCAGATAGTCGAATTATCGCTTAAAGACCCTGCTGTTACCCATATACTATGGGTAGATACGGATAACATTTCTGTGAAACCTGAGAATCCTAACGTAGCACTCCAGATGCTTTACCAATGTAACCAGCCTATTGTCTCGGGGCTTTATAGAGCGAAGCAGTCTACGGGTTTTAACTATGCGATGTGGATGAAAGTCAACTTGCCTAATAATGAGTTAGGGTTCACACCAATAGAGAAGTGGACGGGTAACTGGTTGCAAGTTGATGTCATCGGTATGGGGTTCTGCCTTGTCAAGAGAGAAGTGTATGAGAAAATACCTCCACCCTGGCATCCCTGGCCGACAGCTACACCTTCTGAGGATTTTCGATTTTGCTTGAAGGCTAAGGAATATGGGTATAGCGTGAATGTGTTTACCGAAGTGCAGCTAAGGCACCTGGGTACGTTGAGTGTTGAGCCGGATGGCAATGTGAAGGTATTGGAGATGTAAATGGCGCTGACATTCCACGATGGCTTCGAGGGCGGCAACATTGTAAGTGGTGGCTGGACTGACCTTGGTGGTACTGCGCCGACACTTGCAACTGCCATCAAGAAGACTGGGGCATACTCGCTGAGATGTAATGCTGCCGCTGCACTTTCAGGGGTGTTGGTTGCTACATACTCGCAACAAATGTCATTCTATCTTTACATCGCCACATTACCAGATGCGCTGTGTATCATCGCCGGGATGAATGATGCTGATGATTTCGTTGAGCTTACCACTGCTGGATATATCACTTTATATACCTCGGCTGGGGTACTAAAAGGCACTTCTACCACGCAGCTTGCAACAGGTAGGTGGTACAGGATTTGCTACGCTGGAGACGGAAGTGCTAAGGCCAAAGTCTACATAGACGGTGTGCTCGAAATAACTGCTGCTTCCGGAATGGCCGGCATTATTGGTCTAGACGTTGGCGTAGAAACCTCCTGCACAGCGGACTTATACTTCGACGATGTTGTTTGCGGGAATGCTACAGCTCAGGCGGATTTGGGCAACATAGTGGTGCTGGCATCTGTCCCTAAGGCAGCAGGTGATGTCACGGAGTTCACCCCGTCTGCGGGTAACAACTGGGACTGCGTGAATGAGATACCGTATAGTGATGTGGATTACGTCTCACACGCGGCAGCAGCTTCAGACCTGTACGCTATTCAGACGTGTGCTGATATTGGCCTCGTGGGAACAGTGCAGGCAGTGAGAACAATCGCCAGAGGCAAGCGGACTGGTGTATCTACCACCACGAACCAGGTAAAAGACAACGGCACTATCTACCAGACCGCTTGGGCTATGGGAACTTCTTATGGCTGGAGCCGACGATATGACGCTGTAATGCCGAATGGCGGTGCTGCATGGACTAATGCCAGGTTTGATGCTTTTCAGATAGGCCACGACTGCACGGCGGGTACATCCACAGTGAGCTTTGATTTCATCGAGGTGGCTTACATACCGACTGTAGTTAGCGGTATTAGTGATGCGGCGATACCCCTGGGGATGTGGCGGGGAGTATAGCATGCCAATTTTAGACCTGCAAGAATCAGCACTTAATGATTACGCTATGTGTTACTGGGATGGTGCGAATTGGAATATTGAAACTGATGGTGTAGCAGCAGAGGTTGGGTACGAAGACGCAGTAAGGAGTAAGCTGGGTTACAGAACCATGTTCCGTAATGTAACTATACCTAAAGGGGCGATAATAACTAGCTCATATATTTCAGTTTTTTCTTTGATGAATACTGCCTGGTTCACAGTCAACTCAAAGATTATAGGTAATCTGGAAGTTAATCCCCCTCAAGTACTCACCATAGCAAATTACCAAGTTCGAAGAGGCACATCAGTTGGTGGCCCAGATGACAGCTTGCGTACTGTTTCAGAAGTATTATGGGACAATGTAGTCGAGTTTGTTACCAATACTTGGTATGACTCTCCAGATATATCACCAGTAATTCAGGAACTTGTTAATCAGGCGCTGTGGGCCAGTGGAGGTATTATAGCTTTGTTCTGGGATGACCATGAAGCTAGGGGAACACAGGCTGGTTTAAAACTTAGAGTACCGGCTACGTGGGGTTGGGCTACGCATACAGATGGGATGAAATTGCATCTTGAATGGTTTGTGAATGCTGGCAACATCCCGCTTCAAATACGAAAGGTAGGCCCGCATTGATAGCTTACATTACATTCGACAACCTGGATATTAACAGCGGCGCTGGTAAGGTCTGCCTGCACGAAATTGCAGCCCTGAGAAAGGTAGCCGGTGAAGTTACTGTCCTCAGCCGACCAGATATACAAGGCGCAGACAAGTACGAGTTCAACCCCTTCCTTTATGATTATTTCGCTGCTCAACTCGTGCCTAAGGATGTTGACCTGCTGCACCTGAGTTGCTCACCTACGTTGGCTATTCTTGAAACTTGTAGACCGAAGCATTATGTCGTGAATATCGTCGCGCATGACCTGAAGGAAAGTATCGCAGAACATGAGCTATATTATGGCAAAGGAAGCTACCCGTTCAAACATAACACAGACGAGTATTTGCATAATCTTTTACTCGCGCACACCAGAAACGCTGATGCGGTACTGACTCCCTCTACGCGCTCTGCCAAATGGATAAAGGAAAACATCGAGACAAAAAGGGTAGTGGTCATCCCACACGGAACAGACCTACCTGTGAATATCCTGCCTATACCCAACGAGTTCAGGGTCGGCTACATGGGTGCTGCCGGTCCTGATAAGTCGCTTCCTTATCTATTTCAGGCGTGGAATATGTATGGGCGCGACAAGCTAGTGCTGGCTGGAAACTGCTGCAAGGTTGTCGGCCCCAGCCCCATCGTTGAGCTGCTTGGCTGGGTGAATGATGTGGCTGATTTCTATAACCAGATTTCTATTTACATTCAGCCATCGATAACTGAAGGCTTCGGCATCGAAATACTTGAGGCTATGGCTTATGGGCGGCCGGTAATCGTATCGTCTGGTGCCGGAGCCGCTGACTTGGTAGAAGAAGGCGTTAACGGCTTTATAGTGCCGCCTAGAGACCCTCAGGCTATCCTTGACAAAATACTCTATTTCAAGAATAATCCGAGCGCGATAGCTGAAATGGGCCGGCACGCTAAGCAGACAGCCGCAAACTACACCTGGGATAAGATAGAGAAGCGATACGAAGAGTTTTACAGGGAGATTTTAGCAGCATGAACACAATTCCTGTTCCATGGAAGCCCGGGGGCACTGTTTTGGAAGTTGGCGGAGGTGATACCCCAAGCTTCCGTCCTAATATGGACATGAGGGTGTTGCCTACCGTTGATATTGTATGCGACCTGGAAAAGACATGGACTATACCAAACGAGTCCTATGATGGAATCTATGGCAAGTTCGTCATCGAGCACATGAGTTGGAGGGCAGTGCCGCACTTCCTGTCTGAGTGCTACCGTGTGCTCAAGCCCGGCGGAGGCATTCTTATGATTGGTCCTAATACACTTGAGCAATGTAAGGAGATTGCTAGGCGTGATGTAATCACGATAGTTGAATCCGCAATGCTCTTCGGTGGCCAGGAAGAGCGCGGCTGGAATGAGCACAAAGCCGCTTTCAGCTCCGAGTATATAAAGAATCTGTGTGGGGAGGCAGGGTTTAGCAGAGTAGAGACTATGCCGCTACCTGGATGCAACACCGACATGATAACGCAAGCGTGGAAAGGAGCTGCCGTGATACAGCTAGCAGATCTTTATCTGAACATCGGATCGTTCACCGTCATGGTCAAGGGCGATAACTGGGAGAACTGCGACATTCTCGACCTCAGCGCCTACGCCCAGCAGAACGGGTACCGGTTCAGACAGTTCGACGCTACCAAAGGGTTACCATATGGGAATAGCTCTATAAATGCAATAATATCCAGCCACTTCTTAGAGCACATCACCAGGCAGCAAGGGGCAGCCTTCCTGAAAGAATGCTTGCGGGTGCTCAAGCCCAAAGGCGTTATTCGTATTACAGTTCCTGACACCAAGCTGATAGCTCGTGTGTATACAGCAGATATGATTCGCCAAAGGTTCGGCTCCAACGAGGGAGTTAAGAGTGCTGCCGATGAGTCGGAAGCCTTCTGGAACCTGATTACTGCCGGTCATGTGACAGCGTACGACAGCATATCGCTGCTTGATGCCCTCAATAAAGCTGGCTTCTGCGACGTGGATCAAGTAGCAACTGGTAAATCGCGCTGCGCCGAGATACAGATTAGCACCAAGGATATGTACCCTGATCACAGCTTATATATGGAAGGCGCAAAGTCTGCATCCATGCCAATCTCGAAACCTGCGAGTGTGCTACCTGTCATGGATAGGAAGCATAACGGCAAACTGAAGGTAGGGCTTATCTCAACCCAATTCTTCAATGTTCCGCCTAAAGGCTACTCGGGACTTGAGCGCATTGTGTGGGATTTGGCCTGTGGGCTGTCAGGAAGAGGGCATGAAGTCACGGTCTTCGCCCCCGAAGGCAGCCAGGCTCCCCCGGGCGGACATCTGGTCGTTACAGGCCCGTCGCAGAACACGGTCAATGTTGACTGGCTCGGACTAGAGGAGCAGGCGTATCGCATCTACGAACCATACCTCAAAGACCTGGACATAATCAATGGGATGAACTGGTTTGGTTTTGAGTACGCAGCCAAGGCAAAGAACCCAGCCCTCAAGTGCTGTCATACTCATCACGGACACCTAAATCCAGGCTACTGGCTGGCGAGCAGGCCACCATTCAAGCTGAACTTCATTGCCTTGTCTAAGCACATGCAGCGGGAGTTCAACGGCCAAGGGATGAACTCCGAGTACGCATACAACGGTATAGACCTCGACAAGTACAAATATAAGGAGCAGAAAGGCGACAGATTGCTGTTTGTGGGCAGGCTTGATACATTCAAGCAGCCGCACATGGCGATAGACATAGCAAAGAAGCTCGGCCTGGGGCTGGATATTGTGGGCGGTAGCTTTGTGCAAGATCAGGGCTACTTGCAGAGGATAAAGAACTCACATGATGGCAAGCAGATTGTATTGTACCTCGACGACACCCAGGAGAAGAAGGTACAGCTTATGCAGGACGCGAAATGTCTAATCTTCCCCTCCAATATGGGAGAGCCTTTCGGTCTGGTTGCCGCCGAAGCCATGGCGTGTGGGACGCCTGTCATCTCCACCAGCGATGGTGCAATAGGCGAAGTGGTAGAGGATGCGATTACGGGTTTCGTATGCAGGGACTTCGACGGGATGGTAGCCGCAGTGGAGAAGCTAAAACAGATCCGGACCCTCGACTGCCGGCGCAGGGTAGAGTTGCTGTTTAGCAAAGAGAAGATGGCCGAGCGATATGAGTATTTATATAACCAGATACTCAGTGAGGCGGAGTGGTGATTAAGCAGCTGCTGCTGGGGCTGCTAGCTTGGCAAGCCGGCGTGCAGGCCAAGATGGGATACGATAGTGCTGGCACGTACAAGCGTGCCGTCAGGACAGCTGCTGAAAGCGGTAAGCCGATACTCGTAGTCGGCGGTCCCTACGGCGCAGGGATCTCAGGAAAAGTGTTCGGCTTCAAAGCTCATGGTTGCGGAGACGTATGCCTCGACATAGACCCGGTATCGTGCTACGGCTGCCCATATACATACGGTGATATCAGGGAAATACCATTCCCAGATAGCTACTTTGGCTCTGCTTTTGCCAGCCATGTTCTCGAGCACTTAGCTACCGTGGATGACGCTTACAAGGCGTGTGAAGAGCTGTATAGGGTTGCAGACAACGTGTTCATCTGCGCGCCGGGCAAGGACTCGATATACGCACGGCTGATCAGCGACCATCACCTGTGGATCAGGCAAGTTGGGGATACTGTCCAGATAGAGCCGATGTGACAAGGAGGGCAGCGATATGTCTGTACTATGTATGGGATGCGGCAAGCCACCCGGTCTCGGTGGAGAAATAAAATCAATGGGCGTACTTGGCGAAGGCACGGAAAAGGGCCTAATTATGTGTCTTGATTGCTGGAAGAGATGTGAAAAGCAAGGGTACGATTGGCTGAATACCGAAAAAGTTGATGGCACTGGTCAGGACAGAGAAGCAATCGTTACAGAAAACATACGAATACACTGCCAGCATAAATGTTCGTGTTAATGAGGTAAGGATGATGACAATGGGTGGAATGGAGTGCAAATGCCCTACCGCTCTTGAACCCGAACTGCGCGACGCCTGGGATACGCACCTCGAGCGCAATGCACTACGGGTGGGGCCCAAAGATACTGACGCTGGGGCTTTCCTTTCCTGGATGATTGAGGCGGCAGGAGATATTCTGCGCGAGGCTTCTGGGCATCCCTGCCCATCGATGGGCTACATAGATGAGAAGATTAAGCGGATCCGACGTGAGGTACGCAGCAGGGACTGGCGGGATCCGCTATCACCTCAGGAGCAGACTAATGTTGACCTGGTGAGCAAGGAATTAACGAAGTTGGAACCGGTGACCAAAGAGATGAAGGCTGTCAAAGCATTACTTGATAGCATTGCGAACAGACATCCTAAAAGTGTAGAAGAGAACCTTAGAAATACCGAAGAACTTATCCGCAGGATGTCCAAGCCCTTCTGTTGATTTTATTTGATGGTCCCGGGGAGCGGGCCGAGCACTCCCTGCATCGTCAGCGTCAGCAAGTCAATCAGTTTCGCTTTTTGTGTATCCAATGCGTCTATGAGCCTTCCGATATGATCTGCCGTAGCCAGTAGCGCAGCTTCTTTATCCGCAAGTGGCACAATTTTAGTCCCGTAGCGCCTTTCAAATGTCTTCTCGGGATGTTTGAAGCGTATATGAGGTCCCAATGCCTTGCCCGTGGGGTAGATGGCGGAGCAATAGGGGCATTCGAAGGACTTCCTTTTCGGAGCTACCGGCACTAGACGGCTTTTGACAACCCGGTGCTTAAAATATAAGTGTGAAGGCAGGCCTCTAACGCCTATCCCTTCCTTACCACAAACTGAACACGTGACAGTGGAGGGCGCCGGCTTTACAGTAGTGACCTCAACTTCGGTGTCGGGTTTTTCTGGCATACTGCCCACCCCGTCATCCACGACTTGCCTATCCTTCTTGCTAGGATGATGACCACGCCATATATCTAATTCGTCAATATCGCCAAGCCTGGGGAATTGCTTCTCGTCTCCACATAATTTACAGACACCGAAGCTTACCTCGTCCAGCACCCAGTGGTGCTTGCATTCACCCTGCATCCCACGCCTCCCGCAGCGTCTTCGTTCTCACTTCGATAAAGACCTGCAGTATATCGATAAGCTTTTGGGTCTTCTCGAGCGGGGGCTCAACAAGATGGTGCCCGTGGTTGTCATATCCTAAATACACATACTCCGGGCGAATCCCCATTATCAGCGGTGCCAGCGTCCAGAGGTCGAAGTCCATGATGGGCTCCACGCACACAATGGTTTTTATCTCCGGGTGTTGGCGCTTGATTTCCCACATGTTGAGGGCACGGACCAGGGGAGATGGTGCAAGACTATAAGGTTTCTTGGTAGACGGGTATCGGTCAGTCTCTATCGTTACTCCCAGCACCACATTCGGGGGCATGATGTGCATGAAATCAAAGTACCGGCGGGGATTCTTGGTCAGCATGAGGAAGGTAGCGTCTGGAGAATTCCAAACAATCTGCAAGATATCCTCAATCACCTTATCCGGGGTGCTATTAGCCCACAGATCGCCCATGTTGCAGCAAAAAATATAGCCCTTCGTGAATTTCCGCTTAAGCTCCTTTTCCACCAGCATGGGCTTGGAGAAGTCCTGGTATTGCGGCAGGTGCTTCAGCCTGGTTTCAGCCAGCCCCCGGGCACTGCAGTAAATACAGAAATGGGAACAGCCGACATGGGGATTCCAGGTTTTTGTGATCTCCGGGAACATTAGCTTCTTTTCGCTCATCGCTTACTCCTCCTTCTCGTACATTGAGCAGCCATGCCCAACCTGAAGAATATGCCGGTAGTGAGCACTCTGCGTGTTATTACACATAACGAATTTCACAAAAAGCACGTTAACGAAGAATAAGAAAACGTCGCTATACTTCTCAGGTACGGTGAGGTCTGGGCCCACTGCAAAAACGCAGGTGGCGCACACCTCCGAATTAGTATGAGTTTTACCCTTTGCTGTCACCACTCACCTCCCCTCTTCAAGAAAAGACGCTTTGGAACTAAGATTGTGCCACTTGCGGATTATGATACAGTTAAGGCAAATAGCCACTTCATAAACTGGATGAAGTTCCCAGTCCGAGGAACTCACTACTCTGTTAATGTATTTCGTACCGTGACATTCGGAGCATAAATGACCGGAGTACCCTACCTCTTGCAGCTGAACGCTGAGCACGCAGTACCCTGGGGGAAGTCCAAGTTCAGGCTGATTGTCGAGCACATGGGTGATTTTGACCAATGACATTCTGCCTGTATAATGGCCAGCTATCTTGAGCGGCTGCTCGGTCCTCTCCTCCGGCTCATACTCCTGGAGAAGCAGGAAGTCTCCCGGCATAAAGCCCCGATCGTCTTTCCTATACTCTGCTGTCTTGCGGCGGGCTAGAACCTCATTGTAGAATACGGGCCAGTATTTCAGTTCATGTACTTTCAACTCTCCTCCTCTTCGATTAGTTTAGAAACGTGCTCATGCGGAATAATCAGAGCAAAGGGTTTAATCTAGGCAAAGGCTTGCAGATCTCAGGCATCAGCCCCTTTATTTGGGCCCGCCTGGCAATGGACAGTAATATAGCTCTTTCGTGTTGAAGATGCGCCACACAGAAGTCAGCCTTTTTAATCTGGCGGGCCCGGGTGGGGTAAGCATAGACGAGTCCCCAGGGCGCCTCCACCTCCTCAGCCTTAATCAATCCCGCCGGGCAGAGATAGAAACGGAAGTTGCCCATACCTCTACTGGGGTCGCGCCGGAATACTTTCTTGGCATCAGCGAAAAAGTCAGATCGGGAAATCTTGCACTCGACCAACACTGAGTGCCGGTTGGTGAAGCCCAGAGCATCCGGGATCTCGTTAGTAGACCAGGTCCCGAGCTCAGTTATGACTACAGAGCACCGGCGCGCTGTCAGCAGCCAGCTCCTGGCTCTCTCAACTAAAGCATCATGTGTAAAATCGCTATCGAACATCATGAGAATCTCTCACTCCCGCATCAGCCGTTTGATAGCTGCTTCGGCATTATTTAGCCAGCTCTCCTCATCCCACCAACCTTCCCATTCTCCGCAAGGTATCATGCAGTCCTTAACTACCTTGATAAACATTTCAGGACTGGGGCGCGCCATGGTTTCTTTCGAATCAGCTCTCCTTATCCGGGTGATCAGCGCCTCAATGAGCTTGGAGACGTGCTCATGGGGAATAATGAGATGCCACTGGGTTTCCTGCAAGCAGTCTTTGCATTGCTGTGGTTTGTTGTAGGGCTCGAGGGTCTGCATAGCCAGCCAATAGCCATCATCATCCGGATCCTCCCTTACGTCATGGTAGAAGTCATGGGCTTTGAGAAGGTCCCAGATGTCTTTTCTAAGCCTTGCCACTAGTTATGCCTCCTCGCTCCGCCAGCGGTCCGATATAAACCACGTCTCTGGTCTCAGACCGCCCTAGATTTCAAACGTAGTGTCTTTCACGCTCAGCCCACAGCCAGCTCGTTGCACTTTTCAAAGACCTCAGACAAAGACGGCCAGAAATATACCGGCCAGGCGTGTAAAATCTGGTGTTGGATATCCCGCAGCCGGACAGTTAATATTGTCCCTTCGCTCCAATCATCCTCCTTGTCTTCTTCGGCATTAAGCGTCCAGCCCTTATCGACCGCCCAGGCCGGCAGAAAACCGGTGAGGTATAGAGAGGGCTCGTGTTGACATAATTGTACGTTGTGTGTCGTCATCTTCAAACCTTTATTTGAGGAGCTCCAGCCCCCAGCACTGGCAGCGCTGCGGCAAAAAAGGATGGCTGGGGCAGACCAGGCAAGCAAACCTCGGCATGTCACCCGGTGGCACATATAGACACCAGTGGTACCCAGCCTTCTCCAGGTCGGCATTTAACCCCTGCAACTTTTCCCATGCCTCGTCCCAGCCTTTGATTAGCCTATCCTTGCCTGTCCCCTCCGGCTTGGTCATGATCAGCAGCCAGCGCTCCCATAGCTTAATCTGCCCGTCCTTAATTCTCTGTACCTGAGCGAAGCATGCCTGACGGACCCGCGCTTCCGCGGCCTCCGAAGTATCCCCAAGACCGAGCTGTGATGATGGTGATTTAGTAGACATGGGCTACCTCCTCTCTTCGCTTTCTTCATTCAGCCTCTCCAGTTTATCAGCCATTTTGCTTCGCCATATCTGGGAGAACCACTCTCCTAGTAGGCTAGAATCGTAGTGATCGAAAGAGAATACCGATGGTGATGGTGATGCTTCCCTGACCTGTAGCGGCCTGTCACAATAGTAGCAGTTAAAGCCGTTTTTGTAAGCCCACAGCAGCTTGAGCCACAACTGCTCCCGGTCCGGCAGGGACGCCCTCCAAACTTGGCTCCTTCTCGTTAATGTAGCGTATCTTTTGATAAAAGCCTCGCGCAATTCCATTATGTTTTCCTCCAGCAAAACCTCTAATTTTGTTCTATGATGGTTTGCCCAACATAGAACAAATGTCAACGTTCTATGTTGGCATCAATAATTTTTCGCTATTTGTTCTATGATTCTATGATTATTTGTACAATATCTGTTCTATGTGTTCTATCTTTATTGTCAAGTCCACGTGTGTGTTCTATGATTTTTCCTTATTGTTACTCTATGTTTAGAAGAAGAAGAATATAGAATAGTATAGAGAAAAATCATAGAACACCTGACAAAACTAATTAGGGCAATCATAGAACATAGAACATCCTAAAATAAAATCTCGCCGGGTTTCTCCTCCTCACCATCGTCTCCCTCGGGTTCTGCGCTGCTCAGCGCCGGCCCGGTGGTACTCGGGGTTGCTGTTGGTGTCAGGGCTATGCCTGCCCAGCCATACACCAACGTGACGCCGAACCTTTGGCGATCGCTTTTAATCTGTGAAGCTGCAGGGCAATTTTTCAGTGCCCTGCCGAAGGATTCCTTACCCATGACAGGGACCTTGCTTGCAACGCAATATTGCTTAAAAGCATCATATAAACTATCTTTAGAAACCCACTTATCCGGGGCCATGACGCAGCGATCCTGAAGGAAAGCGTAGATGGGATCGGAAGCTTTGAGGTACTGTTCATTGACATCCTCGACGCTGGCGCTATATGTGAATTCCCCTACACTCCACAGCCGCTTAAGGGCGGCTAACGCTATGTTGAGGAGGCCACTGAGTTCAGTGGGCTGGCAAAGCTTTGAGAGAAGGTTCTTGTCTGCCTTGACTTGAACAAAGACGTTAGGGAAGTTGATCATAATCCATCTGCGCCAGAAGGCGAAACTATCCTCATTCTCGATTTTGGGTGGTCTGTTGGTTGAAAAAACCAGCTTGGCCCTGTTAGTAAAAGAAAAAGCGGAGCGATACTTCTCCTCACCGCTTACTGTATCGCCACCGGTGAGCATCTTGAAACGGCCCGTATGTTTGATGGAGGACGTAGGCAGATCGGCATAGAGATTGGCCAGCTTGCCCCAGAGCTGAGATGAAGCGAAGCGATTGCCATCAAAGGCCTGGAGCGGCACTGTCGCACAGTTATCCTTCCCCAGGAAGCACCGTAGCAGCTCCACCAGGGTGCTCTTCCCATTTGCCCCATCACCCACAAAGAGAAAAGCCCGATGTATCGAGTATTTAGGATCGAGGCAGAACCCAAAAAGTTCCTCCATGAGTGGCACTGTTTCAACACCTACCACCTCCTGCCAGAACTGGACAATACGCCGGCAGTCAGCACTAGGGTTATAGATAACAGGCACGCGTATCACCGAGGGATAGTCAGGGGTGTGTGGGCTGATCTCCATGCTCCTGATGTCGAGTAGCCCGTTCTCGAGGTTGAGTATGTAGGGGTCGCGGTCGAAGTCCTCCCTTGAGGCATAACTGTTGACCACGACGTAGTGCAAGGTCTCCGCGGTCCGGTTTCTGGTAGTGAGCTCGAGCAGCCGGTACGCGACTTGCTCCTTGACTAGGCACCCCCCCAGGGGGGCGAACACCCCGTCCCGGTAGACGTAGAGCTCCTCGGTGTCCTTGATGGACTTGAATGTGAAATCACGCCTGATTTCGTCAGCCAGGCGCGGGCAGTTCACAGTAATATTTTGCTTGCCCTTTGCATCTACTGAGATGGTGACAGCACGCGTTCGCTTGAGCACCAGGCTCTGAGTAGCCAGCTTGCACGCCAGTCCTGCCGGCGACAGAGCCTGCAGGGAATAGGCCCGGCAGCCCAGGCCGCACTTGAACCCCATCTCCGACTGTATGAACTGGCAGGTGTGGGGCCCGATATCCTTCTCGAGAGACTTCAGTGCATTAGCGATGTACTGATCCGTTTCCCTCTCTTTGTACTGGGGGTACCCCTTCGAGATCTCGTGTATCTTGGCTGCCCCAGCATCACCGAAGGGAGCGAGGAGCTGGATCGCGCTCCACCACTGATTCCGGCTGAGCTCTGCGGCATTCTTGGCACAGTGGCGTATGAATTCGCATGCTTCGAACATCATCGCCACAGCAATCTTGTTGAATTCTTCGCCCCTTTGGTCTTTGGTTACCAGCTTGTTTCGCTGCGGGGTCTTTTGGGTTTCAGCAGGGTACTTCTTCAGCAGCTCATCGAGCGTAGCCTCCATCACGGGCGGCGACTGGAGAATTATAGACATCCCCCAGTCGTCCGGCACCTTCCCGGTGTCATCCAGGAAGGCTGTCCACTTGCCCGTGATGCGATGCTTGCCCCACGGTAACTTGACGCCGCTGCCCGGGGCATCCTTAGATGTCTTTGCCTCCTGCTTGGGGTTTATCTCGACCATGAAGGGTAGATGGACTTCCTTGCCCTCGAAGTCGACGAGTAAAGGCCCCTGCCCTTTCTCCTTGACTGGAAAAGGGAAAGGCACTTTCTCAGTTTTAGCCAAGATGTTCCAGGTGCTCGTCCAGTCTCTCATCAGCATCTCGAGCATGCGCTTGGCTTTCGCTGCAGGCAGTCGGTTCTTGAAGATCACCCAGATGTGATAGCCCTTGCGGCCGGAGGGCTCAACAAATCCGCTCAGGCCGTAGTTCTTGAGCCATCCCTTAGCAAACGTTATGATCTGCTGCGCCGGCTCCTCTTTGGAGTCGATATCCAGGACGGCCACCAGTGTGTTGCCCTGGTCGTCGACCAGGTACGTCGATATCGTTTTCTCTCCGCGGCAGTGGGCCATGAGCTCAGGGTCGGTGAGCTCCTTTTTGATGGACAGGTAAGCCTGCGGCGCATCTGGGGGCTGCTGCTCCGTGAAGGTGTCCCTGCGACCGACAAATAAATCCCGCAAAAGCCGAGTGCGTTGCTCGACTGATGGAGCCATAAGTCACCTCGTTAAAAGTCTAAAATTTCGTTGTCTGGGCCCTGGTCAGTAGGGTTGGCAGTGCTAACGTCCTGTTGTTTTGTTTCTGTCGCATCCGGAGCCTTCGTTTCAGGTATCTGCTCCGTGGCCCTAGCTGCTAAATGATCAGCAGCGAACTCTTTGACCGTCGCGAGGCTCTGCTTATACTTCTTGAGGCGCTCAAACATATTTTCGATCATGGGTTTGGTTACCCATGGAGGAGGCGTGTCGGTAAGAGCGGACTTCGGGATTTTAACATTAGGATAGTCCTTGCGGAATCCACCCCTCATCATCGCATCGGTAACCGAGGTTTCTATTTGCAGATCTCGCAGCTGCTTCCAGCCGTTGAGCAGCCCCGGGTCTATGAGAGGCGTGGGGGTAGGCGCTTTAGCCGCCTTGGCCTTACCTGGAAGCCCTGCAGGACGCAGCCCTTTCGCCTGTTTGTCAGCAGGTGGAGAAGCTGGAACAGGGACAGTAGCGGGAGGTGCAGCCGCAGGCCTAACTGTAGTACCGTCCAGGACTGTGGGCGGGTATAGGTCATCCGGGGGCTCCTCTTCGTCGGTGCCCTCCACCAGCAGGTTCTGCCCTGCTATTCCCTTGAGGAGATCAATAGGCTTGATATCGTCCTTGTTGAAGACCAGGCAGGAGATAGTTCGTTTCCCGTCCGGCGTCTGCCTCTCTTCCTTGAGCAGCGACATCTTCAGCGGCACCATGGCGAAGTGGCCCCGGGTCATGCTGTTTAGCATATAGATGAAGCTATTGGCGTTGATGATAGAGCTCCGGTTAGACGTGTCAAGCTGATATACACCGAGCCCTGGTAGCTCGAACAGGACAAAGAGAATTGACATAACGCGCTTGCAGTTGCCTTCATGGAACTCCGGGCACTCCTCGCCCTCACAGATCATCTGCTCATATTTCCAGTCGGTTGTGTTGCGGTCTGCCAGCGTGCCCGTGCCCGTATCGAGCTTGGCGCGGCAGGTTTCTCCATCTCCTCTGCAGACGAGGCCATAGGTACGCCGGTAGCACTTGTAGTATTGAGGCGCAATCACCTCCGGGTCGCTTGAGGGGAACATAATAGGCAGCGTGGTGGGCTGCTCACCGTATGCCTGGCGTACAAGCTCTGGACATACGAACCAGTCTACGCGTTGGGGATAATCATGCTCCCTCCCCTGTACTATGACCCCGAGTCGGATTTTTGCGATACGAGGGAGCCTCCGAATCTCCGAAAGATTCTTAATTGGCATGATTGACATCTCCTTTCGTTACTTTCATATATGGGTAATCGAATGTCACCCTGTACGACCAGCGAGCAACACGAAGCATTACCCTTGACCACCAATTTTTGGGTAGAAGCTCAACGGCAGTTACATCGAGGTCGCCAGGCTGTATCTCAACCTTAAGCCCGTCATGCGTCACCTTGACTTCTTTCAACTTGCGTCCTTAGCACAGTCAGGGCAGGTAACCAGCACCGTCGGCAAGAGGTAGACTATCACCTGCTCGGGGGTAGAGCCTTTGAGCCCACACACAGTACCGAATTTTCGTAGCCCGCAGTGGCTGACCCGGTGGATGATCCCGCCAATGTTGGCACATTGATACAGCGGCGCCTCGGGGTGCGCTACCTTCCACTCGACTAGCTCAGTTAGAGTCATGCTTATCCTGCTCCTTTCTCCCAACGGGTAGTAAATTGCGCTCTGTTATGGCCTGGAAAAAGGTTTGACCAGTAGGGGTCAAAAGGTGTGCCAGGAAGATTTCGCCTATCTCAGCCTGTTCGGTTTCCAGCATCGCCATTTGCACTTCCAGCCAAGCCTTGGCAATCCGCCATGCTATCCGTACCGCTTGGGGCCTCTGAGCATATCTAAACGATATCTTGCGAGCTATGTATCGCTTGTGCATTATTTTCAGTATGGCTTCAATCTTAATCGGTATCCGTATCTCCAGCTCACCGCGAGGAGAATCCATCCTGAACGATAAGGCTGCTATCAGCCCCTCGCCATCGTATTCTTTGAGAATAGCTTTAGCCCCATGGCTCGCCAAGATAGCCTCAATCTCGCCCACAGTTTTAGCCGCTTCTACGGTTGTAGTGTATGCCAAAATTGCCTTACGCATCGTTCACCTCGTCGCTTGGCTGAGGGAGATAGGGAACCCACTGGTCTCGTTTTGCTTTCTTGGGTGGGGGTTTTGGCTGGAGCTTGCACGAAGCAGGGGAGATGTGTCTGTACCTGCCGTCAGCGATCTGTTTCAGTGCTCCGCCAGATTGTCCACAGTCGCAGCAAAGTATATTAACCATGGAGGCCTCCTGAGGTTAGAAACTAGGTTGGTGTTTCAACGGGTTGGGTTGGCTGGTCTTGGGCTACCAGCTTTAGCACATCGATGCGACGGTAGCGGCGGTCCTTTCGCGGCCCGACGCGTACACAGCGTAGGATCCCTTTGTTGCTCCACGTGCGGATTGTGTTTTCATGAACGCCGAGCATCTGAGCAACCCCCTGAACACGGAGAAGTTCGGCTTCCTTGGGCATGCTTCACCTCTTTTAAGGTTAACGTGATGGTAGGAAAATATCAGATTGGGTAGGATTTGTCAAGAGACTTATCCACGATATTAAACCCCTATCATGATTTCCCTTTGGTTAGAATACGCCAGGCTAATACAATACGACCACGCCAGGTGAGTTTAACTGGCTTGGTTGGGCCGGGCAAACTCAGATGAATTATTGGTGGCAGCTGCTTTGCGACCTCTTCCGCAAAGTCTTGCATCGAGGGCATCTGAATAGGTAGGGGCTTTGTCAGCTCCTGCATCGCTACCATCAGGAGAACGTACTTTTGCCCTTCGTTAGCGGTGGGGGCAGCCTCTTCAACGACCGCTAAGACATCCTTCATCAGCTCTACCAGCCCCTTTTTGCGCTCCTCTTTGGCTCGCGCAATTTCCTCCTGGCGTTTGACGACCTTATCAGCATGCTTTAAAGCTTCTGAGATCGGGTCATTCTGTGACTTGGGTTCTATCTTGCCTTCACTCATGTTCACCTTCTTTCATGGTCGCACTATATTCATTATGGAGTTTTTTATCCGGTGCTCCGCAATGACAGCATCTCTTGATCGTTTTATTCTCGACTATATGCCAACAATGCACATGCGGGATAAAAGGGCTTATGTGCTCTTGCAGATGAAACCAACGAGAATAGTAAAAACTCATCCTATATCACCTCCTTGCAGTATCGACGGGATCCTTTCCCAGTCATGCGGATAGAGCACATAAACCCCAATAGTTTTGTTCAAGCTGGCAACGAAGGTCAAGAACTCAAACCACTTCTGTTGGTCCGGCGTAAGCTTATCGCCTTCCTTCTTGACCTCTATATACAGCAGCCTGCCATCACGGCTCCGTCCGAGTGTGAGATCGAGATAGCCCTTCGGGGAATGGTAGGAACGCCAGGTGTGGTAAATCTTGTCATACCCCAGCGATTCGGCCGCCTTGACGATTTGATTCATAAAGTGGTCGTGCGTTTCCAGCTTCAATTCCAGCTTCTTGTATTCCGCGACCGTCATTTCCCCACTACGCTTTTTCATCACACTAAAGTATATATAGCATTGTATAGGCTTTGTCAAGATGTGGTAGGTTGTTGGACTTCCGCTAATTCCCCTGTGATCTCATCAGCCTCAGGAGTGGCACCAGGATTCAACGCGAAGCCCTGGCAAGCTTCCTGCCAGGCCTCGACAGGATTTATTCCTTCACCAGCAATGGTGACGTGGAACTCGTACCTCTTTATCGGTAGCGGCGGTAGAGGTGCAGGTGCCGGCGGCGGATCCGTGAGAGGCATGACTGTCTGGGCAATATACGCAGTCTTCCCCTCTTCGAATCCATGTTCCTTGAGCAAGTCGGTCACCCCCTCGGTAAGAGCAGCCCTGTTGGCTGCTCCCCCCGTGCCGTGGAAAGAGCCGCCGCACCAACAGGCACAACGCTTTCCTCGAGCCTCATGACACCTACGATCACATTTGCGAACCTTCACTTGTATCCTCCTTTCCGAGCAGTCCTTGGATCTGCTTCATCAATTCCTCGCTATAACGGCTATACCATAGGTTTTGCGGTCTCGACCACCGGAATCCCAGTCTCTTGAGTCCCTCGAGCACGGAGACCTCTGGCCTTGCTGGGAAGACGACCTCGATGCCGTTGTGCTCCTCATTGCGGCGGATTGTTACTTCCTCAACCTTGGCTGGCTCGGCTGCTGCCTTGATACCCGGGTAATCTTTGTAGGCCAGCATGGATTTGCAGGTACTGAACCTTATCTCGTACCATACGCTGACCTCCTCACGGCCATCGTAGGCATGCTGCTTTTCAGTGCCGAAGGCGCTAGACTCGAGGTAATTGCCGTGTCCCATGGAGTAATTCTCAGTATGCCACTCCCAGACCAGCTTCGCAAGTTCGGGATAGCCCTCGAGCACACGGCGGGCCAGCGCCTGTTTTTCACTCTGCTTGGGTACGATCGCCAGGAGCATAGACTCGCCAATTGAGCTGTGAGGGCAGAAGTAGTCAACCATGGTGTTCGAGTCATTGAAGTTTATTTCCAGGTAGGCCGCCATCATGCCCTCCGGTATGGCTACCAGCTCCGGCAGGCACCACTTCTGGCGCCAGGCCTGGATCTTCAGATCTCGCTCATGTTCGATGACTACAACATTGGCATTTCTCTGCAATACTTGCTCCCTGGTCTCGCGCTTGTCCCCTACCGGCATATGCTTCTTGCATATCTCCCTGGCTTGCCGTATAAAAGGCATGGCAGTTTCCCGCGTCAGGGTCTGGAAGTCCGGCAGGCTATCAAGATAAGCCTTGAGTGCTGTCTTATAGCCTTCCTCGTCTGTTAGGTAATGCTGAGTAAAAGGACTCCACAGAACTGAGCTACTCTCTTTTTCCCCTATTACGCCATACAGCTCCCTGACGTAGTGGGATAGTCCCAGGGGTTGCTTGAGCTCATCGGCGATCGCCTTAAACTCATCCTTCTTGGCCTGAATGCTGACCTGTCTGCCACTGATGATTACAGTATATGTTTGTAACCCCATTCTTTTCACCCCCTTCCTAAAATAATTCAGCTCCCATTTTTTCTGCTCCCAAGTTCGAAAATTAGCGCATAGGGTACAAACTTAACCTTCTTCGATGTCCTGTAGGGTCGTTTCTTATGGCCAGCCCTTGTCTGGCGCTTGACTTTCTTAAGACTGCACAACAGGTCGACCAGCCCAATGATATCCACGTTGCGCCCCATCAATTCCTGGGGATATGTTCTGATATAGTCGATGAGATCTTCCTCTTTAATCTCCCAAAAGGAGCCGCCGTCTTTCTTAGGCGGCCTCTCCGGGTTGTGGGGCTTGGCTTTCAAGGCGCCACAGTCTATGCGGAGCTGCAGCCACTTGTGGTCTACACCGAGCAGCTCACAAACATCGAGCTTGGTATACCAGCCATCCCGGTCGCGGCGGGATATCCCCAGCCGCTTTGCCCTCAGTACCACGGAGTTGATAGAACGGTGCATCAACTTCGCCACCTTACCGGGACAGTGGCGCGTCATATACTCCTCGAGCTGCCCATCTTGTTCTTCAGTCCAGTAGTGCCTGTCCTGGAAAGATATGCCCATCATCTGGATCTGAGCCTTAACAGCATAGAAGCTGACACCGAGCCTATCAGCAAGCGCCTGCGCAGAAGCCCGGCCGCCTCTGTAGTCGCGCTTGACGAGGAGCCTTTCCTCGTCAGTCCAGCGATGGTTATGTTTGTAATCGCGTTTATAATGTTTTGGCATATTCTCACCTGAGATAGGCAGGGGCTGGGGTACCCCCCCCCGGATGCCTCTATAGCGACATCCTTCCCCCCCTCCCCAGCCCCTGATTCGGTTAGGCGCCGTATCGGTGGTACTTTACGTTACTACTGTCTCTGCCTCATGCTCTTCTTGTGAGTCCAACTCCTGCTCGGTAGGTTCGCTCTCCTCGGTCTCTTCTGGTTCGGTTGTCTCCTTTTCGGCTTTTGCCTCAGTTTTAACCTCCGGCGGAGCCTGGTCAGGCCATGATGCCTGCATGGGCATGATTACCACTAAGGGAGCCTGGCTATAGCGAAAGACCACAGGAGACGAGGGGGTAGCAATCTTCATGGTTACCAGCCCCGTTTTACCCTTGATGTACTCCTGCAGGTACTTTATGTGTACCGCTATTCTGCCACCGCCATTGAGTGTATGCACCGGGATAGTTGTTTCAACGTTGTTTGCCCCGGCTTCGGCTGAAAGCTGCATTTTCCCATTATCCCAGAGCATGCGCACTATCCCATTCCCATCTTTGGCGGAGATTGCGAGGCGTCCCAGTGCTCTCTCCAGGTCTGGAGCTATGAGTTGAACCTCGTTCTGCTCTGCCGTCGTTGGAATAAGCGTCTTAAAGTTGGGCGGCGTTCCCTGTATGGTTTTAACCAGCAGTGTCACTATGCCGAACTGGGCTTTGAGCAAGATGGGGCTTATTTCCACCTGCATTATCCCCTTGTTCGTCACCATGTCGACAACACTCTGTATAGAGCCATCGTTGGGAACTGGTCTAGGCGCTTTTCTCCATAGGTGCTCCAGGATGTCGATTGCCTTGGCAGGCAGGATAACGGTTTTCAACCCATCCGATGACGGTAGGGATGCCGGCAGCGTCTTGTATGCCATCCTGAAACCATCCCCTGCCGCGATTTCGAGTTGGTCGCCAAGGAACAGGCTGACTCCTGACAGAACAGGCCGCTCGCTACTTTCAGCGCAGTAATCGAGCATCGACACCAGGCTGGGCACCAGCAGGTCCGCAGATATCTCATGCTTTATCACGGGTTTCATCTGCGGTATAACGGGATAGTCTTTGGGGTCATCCGCTTCGAATGAGGCGCTACCGTCTGGCCATGTCAGGGATACGTGCTTTCCCATCATCTCAATTTTGACCACATCGTTGCCCGGCACGTATGCTAGCAGCTTTGAGACTTGCTTGAACGGCAGCAGGTATTGCCCCACCACCTCTGGCAGGTCTACCATGACCCCCAGCTCCAGGTCGGTTGCGATTGCCTGCCCATCCTGCAGCAGGACATTGCTCAGAATAGGCCAGGCCGGCTCTTTAACTGTAGTGCTTTTGCGGCCACGCCCTTTGCCAGTCACCTTGGTTACCGCTCTCCCCTTAGGGCTGGTGAGCCCTTCCAGGAGACCTATGGCATTCCTGAGTTTAAGTACTTGTATGTCCATTCTTGAATCACCTCCTTTCTAGTCATGATTTGTTGGCTACGGCGCCTAACTTTATTCGCACTTGAATGGATTTACTAGAACCAACTGGGCTGAGCTTTGGCTGCTGTTTCCTTGGCAGCCCTGGGACTTCCACCGGTGGCGCTACCCGGCGGGGGAGCCGGCGGAGGCTCGATAGTGGATTTGGGGTTCTTGGGGGTTGTGCTCCACTTCATCTCCGCCAACTGCACTAACGCAGGCAGCTCGGCAGCGATGGCCACCAAGTCCCCCTCTACAGTAGAAAATACGGGGTCGCACTCAGGGCTTTGAATCCCTACAGATCCGCGGCCATCTTTAAGCAGAATGACCACTTTGATTTCTGACGGCATGTCTCACCTCCTCTCTTTTTCACTCACGAAGCTGCGAGCAAATCCTCGCATAATTTCAAGGCTTCCTCTCCATACTTTTGGCGTACTGCCTCAGCGGTACTTTGCCCTTCCTCCGGCTTTACGAAGGTTTCATCAAATTTGATAACATCGAAGCCAGCTATATTCCAATAGTTTTTCAAGGGTACCCCAAAAATCATTTGAAACAACTGCGCATTCTTTATGTATTTCTGACGCTGTTTTGCAAAGAAGTCTACTGGGTTCTCGGGCATGCCTCATCTCCTCTCTTTTTCTTCTCTTACAAAAGTTAAACTTCTGCCATTCATCCTCAGCATGGCAGCAACGTTTTCAGGTGTGGCCAGGGTAGGTGTCAGCGTCCCGGTATCCATATCTAGCGAGAGCTGCATCCAGGGACATGTGCCCTCAAGAATCCTGCGCACCACCTCGAGCACCAGGGAGGCCATGCACTGATTTATTGTTGGGCTTTGCTCGTCCCTTGCCACAGCTTCAGCGCACGCGGGCGCCGGCGGCAGCTCCAACAAGAGGTCAGGACGCTGCTCTGTGGGCAGGGGCAAGCCATAACATATCTCTGTTTTTGACTCAAAGGTCTTTTTAATGTGTTCTCTGTGACAGTTCCCAATCAGCACCTGGCCGAAATTACGGCCATTTCCCGCATCGACCCACCATCCTCGATAGAAGCTTGTCGGAGGACTGCATTTCTTGATAATCTTATCCGCGATATCCCTGCGGGCCATGCCGTTGTCCACACAGCCGATGATGATCTCGGGCAACGTCTCCAGTATGGATATCGGGGAAGTGAAGTACGCTACGCGGCGGTTGAACTTTGCGCTCAGGCGTCTTGCCAGTGCCTCACTTTTTAGCATCCCCAGCTCATTCTTGTAGAAATTTTGCCGCACCAGGTTGGGCTCTTCAACGCGGTCGTGGTCGACTAACAGAAGTACATCATCGGCCGGCAACAGCCTTGCCAAGCTTTCGGCAAGAAAACCGCCCGTGCCGCCACAACCTACGACACAAACCCTAAGGCTCTGGTTGCGATAATCAGGCAATAGATAATTGGAAAGCTTATACATCGCCGAACACCTCGCTCAAGCTCAGCTTATCAAAATAGCCATACACGCCGATGCGCACCTTGACCTCTGGTATAAGCATGTAGAGATTGCCGACCACGGCATAAATCTGGAGCCCCAGCTCATCACGGTTGTCTACGCCGCTGAAGAAGGACGCCATCAATCCGTGGCTGTGAAACTCCATCACGGTATCTGGTACGCGCTCGTACAGACAGGAGGCCGCATCGCCTACCTGTTGCGGGTATATCAGGTGATAGCCATCGCACCATGACACCGCCAGATATTGCTCGTGCAGGGCATCGGCCATCATCTGCGATATGGCTGCGTGATAGATATGCCAGGGGATTTTGCCCTGCTTCAACACCACCATGGT
>Ga0315288_10002342_pt1 | contig 24523 bp, 27 predicted proteins | sample YL17G11_20_MG_FD_203454 | JGI IMG/M metagenome (GOLD analysis project Ga0315288, IMG submission 203454) | Sediment microbial communities from Yellowstone Lake, YNP, Wyoming, USA - YL17G11_20 | ecosystem: Environmental > Aquatic > Freshwater > Lake > Sediment | place: USA: Wyoming | collected... | reverse complement strand
TTCCCTTTGGTCGACTTTTTTGTTTTTAACTGTTTTTTTCATGATCTTATCCCCTCTTTTGATTTATGACCACTGCATGACATTTTTTTCAAAATTACCTGGCCACATCGCCCCCCAAGCTTTATTTTATCTATCGCTTGGTATCCGGACCAATGTTATCTTAGAGTGAATTTAAGATGGGTTCGAAAACCGTCTTGGCCCTTTTAAGTTTAAGGAAATCTTCTCTTAGGTTTCTGTGCTTGCCTATCTTAGGTTGTGACTGCCTGCGCTTTTACCTCGGCACTTATCCAGCCACACCACGGACAGCCGGTGGTAATAAGTTGTTCTTTGCCCACTCTCTTCGCACACTGCGGGCAGTTTTCCTTAATTATCCGTGCTTCCTTCCACGCTTCAGTTTGGAAATTGGTTCCTGACGGAAACTCCAAACCATACTTAGCCGCGGTCTCAAATGAAGCCAAAGCTGCCCTTATCTTGATTCCCAAAAGCTCGACCCCGGCCGCAGACACCATGATATCCGCATTTATCACCAAACCCTTGTCCAATATCCTATCTATCACATCGCCTAAAGCACTGTGTGTATCTCTGTTTGCTTCCAAAGCCATTTTGATTTTCCTCTTTTCATAAAATTAGCTTTTAAACTGCCTTCCCCTGGTAACCTACCAGACTTTGCATATCCTTCTTAAGACTTTCCATTCGAATCTTTTAAGTCTGTTCTTAAGTTCTGTTTGATAACCACCTTATCTAATGTCAAAAGACAAAACCTCCACCTACCCCATCCCCAGGTTGGACTTTTTAATAACCATCCTACCCCAGTTGAAGATATACTTAAGACAATTTTATGCTCTCCTGCTCAGATTCTAAAATCTTGAAGCGTTTTGCCACTCTTTTTCCATACAGTACCTCTGAAAGCTCAGTCAATCTGTCGATTCCGTTTATGGCATAAGGGAACATTGGGATTTCACTTATCTGAAAAGAAGATAATTTTCTCTTAACCTCTTGGATGTGCTTTTTTTGTTCCTCTATCTTAATGGAGCAAAATCCACACTCAGATGGGGGAATAAGCATGTTGAGGACCATGTGCCGACAAGGAACTTTGAGTTTCGTAAGAGCAGAAATCAACCTTTCGGTTTCCGCAATAGCCATAGCTTCCGGAACGGTTATCGCCACAAACTCGCTTCTGGGGGAATCAGTAAGCGTCCTCTGTATTCTCTTGATACTTTTTGCTAGTGAAAGTAGTTGTTGGGTTATCTGGTTTAACCTCACCACTTCTTTATATTTCAGCAACAACTTGAAAAAGACTTTTAGCCAGTCTTCGACCAGGGAAGGAAGCTCTAAAAAACGAAGCAGATGCCCGGTGGGGGACGTGTCCAAAATGAACAGATCGTATTTTTCCTCTTCACTAAGCTCCATGATTCTCATTAAAGCCATCAGCTCATCCAACCCCGGAGGAGAAAGGGAGATAAGCTCTCTGGCTACTTCACAGTCAAACTTCACTTCTGTCTTAATTCCCAGAAAATCATCAAAGATCTCGTCTATTCCTTCCCTATATTCATGCTTGAAATCCTCCACTAATTGGGTGGCATCCATCTCCAGCGCACAAAGATTGTCACCAGCGTTTATCGGGGTAATCTCGTTGCTGATAAAACAGCCGAATGAATCAGACAAAGAATGAGCCGGATCAGTGGAAAAGATTAATACCTTCTTTTGGGGATCTTGTTTAGCCATATATAAAGCCGTAGCTGAAGCCATTGACGTTTTGCCCACACCCCCTTTCCCGCCAAACAGGATGAACTTCAAATCCCTGTTGCAAATATCCGAAAGCTTTGAGTCAAAATCGATGGATTTATCCTGAGTGGGTATTCCGGGTGAGTATTGAGACATGACCGCCGGTTGATGTGGAAGGGTTTTATCAAACAAAGCGGAGCCAAACTCTTTCAAATCACATATTCCTTGAATCTCCTTGGGGAATAAAGAGATTTTATGAAGATTATATTCTTTAAACTTCTCTTCGATCTCTCTCATATACCGTTGTTGTTCACTTCTTTTAGTGGAACAGAAAATACATCCTTCCTCTTGGATGACCCGATTAACGATGATGTTCTTTACCGGAATTCCATGATTCTTCAAAAAAACCACCAGCCTCTCCGTCTCATTAATGCTTAAAGTTTCTGGAATGGTAACCGGAACAAATTCCGTTGTCACGGAATTCAAAAGAAGAGTTCTTACTTTTTTTACATCCTCAGACATCGTATCTAAGAAATTATCCACATCGTCTTTTATATAAATACCCAGAAATTGCTTCGACAGGTAACGATGTTTATCCTGCATCAGATCGAAAACGTCAATCCATTTCAGCATTTGCTCCGGCAAGTCCAGTAATCTCATGGTGTGTCCGGTGGGGGCGGTATCCAAGATGATCAGATCGTAGTCATTCGACCTTAAGAGATTAGCGACCTTTATAATTGCCATAAGCTCATCCAAACCCGGGAGGGAGAGACAGAAGAACTCGGCTATATCCTGCTGATCTAAGTAAGTGCCCCGGTCAGCCAGCTTCTTGATCACCTCTTCATGTTTTTCCTTGAAGTCTGAAAGCAATTGTGATGCTTCTATCTCCAGAGCAAAAAGACCAGGTACATCTCTTATCGGAGTGATTTGGTTGCCAATCCGGAAGTCAAAACTGTCTCCTAAGGAGTGCGCCGGGTCAGTGGAGACCAAAAGCACCCTCCTGCCTGGGTTGATCTCTGCTAAATGTATAGCCGAGGCACAAGCAGCTGTGGTTTTGCCACTTCCACCTTTTCCGCCAAAAAGTATTAGTTTCAGCTTTTGGTTATTTAAAAAACTCAAGACTTTTTCAGGCATAGCTTTTCCGACCTCTATCTATTTTCTTATTCCTGTCCTTCTGTGTCTATGCGTCTGCGGAGCTTCTTGCGGCCAAACTCCAACAGCTCACCCTGATCGTTAAGCCAGGCTTCGTAGGTTCCCAATATGTCCATTCCATCCGGGATCGATTTCTTTTCGACCATCTCCACGGATATTCGCCAACCCTTATCATCTTTTGCCGCACCCAAAGTTGTGGAGAGCTTTAACCCGGTGGCCTCAGCTAATTGCTGCCGCGCCTGTTCGATCAATTTCGGCACCGTCATTTCCATTTTACCTTCTCCTTTTGAAAGTGAGATTATATCCTTGATTTAACTTTTCATGGTCAGATGTCTATTATTCATCAGACTCTCTGAGGACATTTAATTTTGCTTGCAATTTTGTCTCCTCTTCTTTGAATTCCTCCTCACTAATCTCATCCATCTCGTAGCGGAGCTGTAGCTCCATTAATTTCTCCAAAGCATACTTCTCGTCGCTGGTCTCTTTTTTTGCCATCTGGTGAATCTTCTCGAAAATCCCCACCAGCCCCTTCAAAGGGAAAAGTAATACATCATCCACCACCAGCATCTAATTCCACCCCCTTTACGTCCAAGTTTATCTCCATGCAGACGAAATTAAATGGAGGCAAGCCTTCCACAAATTTCAGCTTCACCCCATCGCCCAACTTTTCGTTTAGCTCGTTCACCTTCTGATTGAATTCCTGCTCCCGGTTCTTATCTGCCAGAAAGGAAGCATTTATGAACATCCTTTCTCCGTAATTATCATTGACCACGCAATCATCCGCTATTCCTTCCAAAGCTCTCAAAGCCAGATTTTTGGCTTTTTCTTTTTCTCGGTTGAGAGCGGTTTCCACCATCATCCCCAACTCCGCGCGCTTCTGATAAGTCTTCTCCGGAGGCTGGTGCATCAATTTCTCTTTCCAGAGCCTGATCTCTTTGTTTTTTGCCAAAATATCCGGATAAATCAGATTTTCGTCAAATATCCCTTTCAATCCCAGCTCCACCTTGTTATTCATCTTTAAAAGCAGATCCTTAAATCTCCGATGATCTCTTTTCAGGATTTTTTTCACCTGCTCTTCGTTATCCGCAATGGTGCAATATCTTACGGGCAAAACGGTAAAGCCTTCCTTCATCACCGCTTCGATGGCCCGCTGATGTCCCAAACAGTTTTCTCTGGAGACCGGATATTTTTTAATGGGGGAATTGCTGATCACCGCCGCCACGTCCTGGTAACTTAAAGAACGCACGTCATCCCTTCTTTGACCCAGGCCCCAGGGACCGAAGTTTTTTTCCGGCTCTCCCTCTTTAAAATCTATCACGCAGTAGATGTATTTACCTTCTTTAGGTTCGCTTTCCAAAACCACGTTTATCCCACCTTTTTGCTTTCTAACGCTTCCTGGATGATGTTTTTCACCAACCCCAAATCAAACGGTTTGGTAAGATACTCATAAGCACCTAATCTCATGGCTTCCTTAGCCGTGCCCAAAGTTCCGTAACCCGTCAGGATGATGACCCCCATCTCCTTTCTTACCTTTTTCAGCTTTCGAAATACCTCTATCCCATCCATCCCCGGCATCTTTATGTCCAGAAGAGCTAAATCCAGCTCATTTTGTTTTCCTAAAGAGATGGCCTCCACTCCATTGGTGGCAGTAAATACCTGATATCCCTCCTGAGCTAAGAAGCTCTGCAAAAGATCGCAGATTTCTACTTCGTCATCCACAACCAAAATGCTGTGTTTCATGTTAACCCCTTTTCTTGCATCCTGTCTTTTTGTTCTTCTCTTTTCGACTTCTGGTTAGCTTAATCTCCAAGATTTGGTTTTCGTATGAGGTTTTCAAACTGTCCGGGCTGACAGCAAAGGGCAACAGCATCTCCTTCTCATATCTTTTTGCTCCCCAGCTATCTTTAGCTTCAGCACAAACCAAAAGAATGTCCTCCACTATTTTGCAATCAATGCTTCCCTCATTTGCACCCGGCATTTCTGCCAGCACCACCACCTCTTCTAAGTCCTCCAGAACGTTTACTTTTGGCTCCTCCACCTTTTCCACCAATAGGGACTTTTCCATGGATCTATGCCGGGAAAATCTCGGTCTGGTGGAGAACACCCAAGTGCGCGGAGAATTCACCGTCGCTCTCTTAAAGGCTTCATCCACTGATCTAACCCCACCCAGGTTTATGACACTTGAGTCTCTTTCTTGGCTGGACCTGTGCTGCATGGTGGTGATGTCGTGTAGCCCCTTAATGCGTCTGTCTTTGGTCATACCAACAGCTTTCTTGAAATATCGTAGTTTGCTTTAAATGGTAACCGATAGATTAAATAACTGACTTTTATCTCTCCGGACAGCTTTTCATCCACCTGATGTTTCATCCCTATAAATAGAATGCCGGTTTCTCCCTCCATCAATGTCCGAGTAATCCGATCGGCAATGAATTGATCTCTTTTTTCGAGTATATCTTTAGCTTTTTTTCCATATTCTTTGATCGCCCTTTCTTTTTCTTCCAAATTGTCAATTTGAGCCACGTCTTTGATGTAGTTATACTCCTCCAAAAGAAACGTTGGATCCTCAGTTCCCAATAGCTTTGCTCCCCGTTGGAGCAGTTCTGAGATTATCTTATAGTTTTCGTTGCCCGCTTCAGCCAAATCATTTGCTATGGCTAATTCTTTGTTACAAACCGGAAGACCATCCTGATATACTTTTGTATTTTTGTAATCTAATTCTAAAGCGAATATCTTTTGTCTTATCCCCTGCCACATACTATGGATGGCATTAATATGCTCCTGCCATTTTTTTGGACCATACCTTTGGATATATTCCCTTTTGAGAGGTTCAGCTACTGAACCCATATCTGCCTCAGTATGAATCACCGGAACATAGAACAGTTTTTTCAATATCCCTTCCTTTCCGGATCATCTGAGATTTTCACGATTTTAACCAGGATGGATTCCTGGACCTCTTCTTTTCGCAAAGAACACCGGCACGACTTCTGTGTCTTGAGATCGGATCGACAATATTCCAGCAAAAGCTTGTAAGCTTGATTCAACTCATTAAATTCTTTAGTGGAAGTCTCCACTTGAGGATTTTTGTCTGGATGATACTTAAAGACCAACCTTCGGTGCGCGCTTTTAATTTCGGATGGCGTAATCTCTTCCCCCAAACCCAAGAGTTTTCGGGCTTGATCGATGGCATCAAATCCTATCTTTTTAACCTCCACGGTGCTAAAGCTATAGGGAGGCAAAGGTCCTACGCATCGGAAATTAATTTTCTTTTGGTATCTTTCATCCAACTCCCTTAACTTCTTGTCGAAATCTTTTTCTTTTTCTGTCTCCAAGAGAAAAGAACAGTTCATTATCATCATGTTATCCAATGTATCATGGGTGCAGTAATCACAAGCTTTTTCCTTTAAAGCGCACAATATCTCGCTGGCATATTTAAGATTTCTCTTCTTCAGAGATTTCTCCACCATTCTGCCCAAGTTTATCCGGTCACTCAGCTGGGGACCAACTAAACAGGAAGCTATCTTCTCTTTGAACTCTTTAATCTCTTTCTCCTCCGCCAGCTCCTTGAAAATTGCCTCTTTGTTATTCCACAAGGCGACCACATCCAACTCTATTTTGTTATTCATACATTCAAGAGTCTCTTTGAATGGTTCATAACCGGTTTTTAAAATCTCCGCTACCTCCTCTTCCCCATCTGCGAATGTTCCAAATTTCATCGGAACGATGGTATGATTATCCATGATCTTCTCGATTACCGACTGGTGACAAAAAAGATCCTTAACCACCTGGTCTTTCAGCATGGAATGGTAAGCGGTGATGGGTGAATCACTGACCACTGCACCGATATCCTGATAGGTAACGGTATATACCTTGCTTTTGGGCTCACCTAACCCAATCACACCAAAGTTGCTCTTTCCATTCGCCTGGATTATTCCGTAAATGTATTTTCCTTTTTCAGACATCGCACCACCTACCGATATGATAGTTATGATTCTCTAAGGGGCAGGGAAGGACGCTTTCCATAGCGTCCTTCCCCGGGGGTGAAAAGAGTGAACAGATTCAACGGTTTTAAGCCCCGCTGATCTGTCTCTTTTCAGTGAAGAACAGTTTTAGTCCGATTCCTAACAGGACCACAGGCCAGAATTTGGTTAGCGTCTCCGGGATCACCGCATAGTTGGCCAAAATGAAAACCACACCTACCACAAACAACACGATTCCCCAGAACTTGTTAGCGTTGTTGCTCATTTTGCTCCCTCCTTTCTTTCTGCCATCTCCTGAATAGCTTGGCTAAAGTGTTTGGTTTTAATCGCAAAATTAGAGTAGTTTTTTTCCCCACCTTTGGCCGGGGATCCTTCGGATTTCCCCTTTTCCACATAATCCCGAATAGCAGAGAGGGATGCTCTGCGGCAGATAAACTCTATGTCTGATCCGACGCAGTTGGTGGTCCCACTAGCTAAGGCTTTCAAGTCCACCTCCTGGGCTAATGGTTTTCCCTTAGTGTGAATTTTGAAGATTTCCCATCGGGCTTTTTCATTTGGGGTGGGGAGTTCCAATAAGAGGTCGAACCTGCCAGCGCGAAGCAGGGCTGGATCCAGTATGTCCATGCGATTGGTGGCGGCGAGCACTAACACCCCTTTCAACTCCTCTATTCCATCCAGCTCAGTTAAAAATTGACTGATCACCCGTTCGGATACATGGGCATCACTGGCACCGCCTCCCCTCATCGGAGCTAAGGCATCGATCTCGTCAAAGAAAAGGATACACGGTGAAGCTTGTTTAGCCTTTTTAAAGGCTTCTCTCACCCCTTTTTCACTCTCCCCAATATACTTTGACATCAGAGCGGGACCCTTGATGGAGATAAAGTTGACCTTGCTCTCGAAAGCCACTGCCTTGGCTAACAGTGTCTTCCCCGTTCCGGGATGACCGTAAATAACAATGCCTTTGGGGGGCTTAGTATTGGCTTTTTCAAATAACTGTGGGTATTTCAGCGGCCATTCCACCGATTCTTTGAGTTTTTGTTTTATATCATCCAACCCCCCTACCTCCTCCCATTTCACCTCCGGAATCTCTACAAAAACCTCTCTTATAGCCGAAGGTTCCACCTCTTTTAAAGCCTCATGGAAGTTTTCCATGCTAACTTCTAATTCCAGAATCAACTCATAAGGGATCTCATCTAACTGAAAATCTATCTTCGGAAAGATCTTTCTTAAAGCGGACATGGCTGCTTCGCGGCACAAAGCTTCTAAATCCGCTCCCACAAAACCATGGGTGATCTCAGCCAATTTTTCCAAATCCACGTCTTTCGCCAAAGGCATACCCCGGGTATGAATATGCATTATCTCCAGTCTTCCTCTTTTGTCTGGAATCCCGATACATATCTCCCGGTCGAATCTGCCCGGCCTTCTCAAAGCAGAATCCAAGGTGTTAGGGATGTTGGTTGCACCTATAACTATAACCTGACCTCTGGACTCCAGACCATCCATCAATGCCAGAAGCTGAGCCACCACTCTTCTCTCCACCTGCCTTTCCCCTCCCATCTCCTCTCTTTTGGGAGCGATGGCATCTATTTCATCTATGAAAACTATGGAGGGAGTGTTGGATGAGGCTTCCTCAAACACTGCTCTTAATCTGCCTTCGCTTTCACCATAGAATTTTCCCATGATCTCGGGTCCGGATATGTGCACGAAAGAGGCGTCGGTCTCATTAACCACTGCCCTGGCAATCAAGGTCTTGCCGCATCCCGGAGGTCCATGCAATAATACTCCTTTAGGCGCATCTATGCCCAATCTTTGGAATATCTGCGGATACTTTAAGGGAAGCTCGATCATCTCTCTTATTCTCTGAATCTCCTTATGCAAACCCCCAATGTCCTCATAAGAGATTTTAAGTCCTTTCTCCTCTACCGCTTCTTCCGACTTTATCCGGATGGAGGTGGTGGGCTGAATCAAGACCACCTCCTTAGGTGGATGAGTCTCCAGCACCATAAAATCCTGAGACTTAGTCCCAAAAAGAGTTGCTCGGACTCGGTCCCCCTCCACCAAAGGGATACCTTCCAGAAGTCTTCCAATATATTTAGTGTCTTTGTCTTTGCCCAGTGACCCCACAAAAGAGAGAGGTGATAGGACTATCTTTGAAGCAGGCACATGAGCCACTCTGTGCACCTCCACCTTCTCATCTAAACCCACCTTGGCGTTTTCTCTGGTTATCCCATCCATCTGCATGATCTTTTTACCCCGATCATCCATATAAGCGGGCATAATCTTAGCCACCGTTTTCCGCTTGCCGGAAATCTGGATAATGTCACCCACCTCCACACCCACCTTTTTCATGTCTTCCGGATCTATTCTGGCTATGACTCTTCCCACATCCTTGGGCAGCGCTTCCTGCACTTTCAGACTTAGGGAACCAGTCTTGTCGTCTGTCACAATTCCTCCATCGAAGATTTTTAAGCTCTATCCCCTCTGTTTCTTTCTTAAGGCTGGTGTGCCTCACCTAACCGCACGTTTTGGTCTTCTAAAACCAAACTTTGGTGGAGAAAAAAACATTGTTTTTGAGCTCATCCAAAGAAGTTGAGTTTTCTCCATCAATTTTTGCCTGGGTGACCTCATAAGCCAGATCGAATGAGATTTTGTCCAGAACTAACCCGGAACCCAAACAGAAGACATTGCCCACTATCTGGTGTCCACTGGCATCAGAGTAAACCCTCGGCTCGTAGCGATAGCCTGCTCTTAAAGGAATTATCCCTAAACCGGTTGACCAGAGATACTCCGCTCCCAAACGAAACTGATTGCAATCTTTCCACCCCAAGCTGTAGGTTGTATCTGCCTGACTAGCCAAACTAAGATTCTGATGATAAAGCCAGCCGGGCTTAACCTGATCTGACATGGAGTATCTTTTGGACTCAAAATCCAAAGCCAAAGTGAGCTTCTCGGTTGCCTTATAAGAAGAGCCCATGCCAAAGATAAGTGGCATGCTGATTCGTCCTTTTCCTTCGGGTAAAGAGATAGCATAGGCACCGGTAATCTTTTCCCTTTGAGTCAGGTCAAAGGGGGTCCTGAGAACAAAACCCAAGTTAAGTCTATCTCTGTAATGATAAATAGTGCCTAGGTTGAAATTCAATCCGGAGAAGCTGGTATGGTTCTCTTCCCAGGAAGAATGGGCTTTGTCTAGCATGGTCTGGTCTACACCATTGAGAATCAAATTGACTGAGAGCCCTAAGGAAATTTGAGGGGTAAGGTTTATTCCGAGGGCAGTAGTGATAGCATCCAACCCGCCTCTGCTCTCATATCTGTAGGATTGGCTCTCCTCTAAGGAATACAGATCAGCCAGCCTCTGATAGGCCACGGCAAAAGCTGAGTTTTTGTCTGAAAACTTGAATGGATAGGCAAAGCTAACAAAATTTATGGAGTTGTAGGAGTGATCAAATTTAGACTCTTGACTGTTACTCTTTAAGGTCCATTGGTTAAGGGTGTTTTTGAATTCCATGATAAACTCAGCTTCTTTAATCTGAGAGATACCAGCGGGATTCCAGAAGATGGCGGTAACGTCATTCGCCACTCCCAGGAAAGCTCCTCCCATCCCTCTGGCTCTGGCGCCTCCACCGGTTGTGTTGAAGTCGACTCCAGCCAACTGGGCTGAAGCTATTTGAGCAAAGCATAAAAGGGCTGCCAGGAAAAACGCAAGGAAAAATTTGGTCTTCATTTTAACCTCCCCATCTGGTAAAAGATTAGGGTTTTAAGTGGGAATTTAAATTCTCCCTTTGGTGACCTTGCCAAATTGCACCGATTTGAAAAATCACCCCCTTTTATTTGGTTAGTGTGATCTTCAAAACTCCGTTCTGGTAAGCTGAGCAAAGTGACTGTTTCTTGACTTTTGATGGGAGAAGAACCTCTTTGTAGTATTTCTTATCTGAGTCCTTGGCTTCAAGCTCTAAGATGTCGTCCTTTACATCTATTTTGATGTTCTTCTCCTCCACCCCTGGTATCTCCGCAATAATTGTTACTCTGTCTGCTTCGTCGAAAACATCCACCAAAGGCTCCCTCACCTCATCCACTACCGGAGCTCCCTTTTCATCCTTCTTGATATTGCCAAAGGTTTCAACCTGGGGTGATTCGCCTCCAAGTCCTCCTAATTTTATGGAGAAGCCATATACTGCTTTCGCCCCTTTGGGACCCAGTCCTTTTATTTCACCGGTGCGGGAAAATTCCGATTTGCCCTCTTGTTGCAATTTGGCGGCTAAGTCTATCAAATTGCTGATGCCTTTGAATATCCCCCCGAGGCCAAGTTTCCCCGAGTGTAAGTCGAAATCAAATCCAGCCTGTTCCTCTTTTTTTCCACTTGTTTTATCCATCTTGAAATCCCTCTTTCATCGGTGAATAGTTTGGATTTTTAAAACTCTCCTGATATCTCATTAGTATTTGTTTCTCTCTTTCGATTTTCATTCTTAATATTAAAACCTGTTGTTCCATATCGCTTATTTTGAGCTCACAGGCTCTAATTTTTTCTTTCAACCTTTGTTCGTCCATGATCTTCTTAGAGGTGAGTTTATAAAGCCCTTTTTATTTCTTTGGGGTAACATATTTACACTTGCCCTGCATGTTATAATGCATACTGAGTTGATGAGCTATCGATGTTATCTCTTCCTTTTTAAACTTCTTATTTTCCAACCGGATTCGAGTTTCGGCTTCTTCGTCTCTTCTGGGTCAGCCTCTTTTTTTATCTTCACCAAGATGGTGTCAGGGTCGAATTCTCTCTTCTTTTCAGTTTTTTTATCCTTCCTTTGTAATCTTTTCATTTCCTTCTCGATTTCTTTTAACCGTCCAACAATCACTTCTCTTCTGGTATCCAATCTTATTCCTTCTTTCTCCAATCGTTCTATTTGCTTTCTCAGCATGAACAAGGAAACATAAGCTTGGGTCATATGCGGTGGCACAGAGTGACGTGAGCCAATAATGCGTGTGCTTTTTACTTTCTCTATTCCACGGATATTGGGCATTCTATGATCCACCTCCTCTTAACTTAAAAATTCACTTAACTGGTTTAAAGTGCTGGTTTAGACACTATCTTCTTGGAGAAATTAATACAAGCGTTCTAACAGTACTTCAAGATCAAACGTCTCACCACCGCCTTGACTTTCTCCCGTCTGCTTTTCTTGCCAATTCTTGAGGTCTCAGAAGCTAAGATATCCTCACATATCTTGACAAACTCCTTATTTTTAGCGCTGACCGGAAGGTTTTGGACCCCAAGTATCCTGGCAATCATAACACTTGCCCGGACGGTTGGAGCAAATTCACACCTTCCCTGCGCCCTTAAACCCCTGACCACATTTACTATCTTCTCCACTCCTTTGGGATTTAGACCGTTAGACTTAGCTTTGGTTATGGCTATTTCAGTCTCTTGGTCAAAATGATCCAAATCTATGGTAATCATCCTATCTCTTAAAGCATCCGCGCCTTTATGAACTCCGGCATACTCCTCCGGATTGCTGGTGAAGAGTGCACAGAAATCCGGATGAACCTTCAGGTAGCTCTCCTCTCCTCTGGCGTCAGGGAGAGTCATCATCTTCTCCTGTAAGATGGAAAGTAAAACATTATTGGTTTCCGGTCGGGAGCGGGTGAACTCATCATAGATCAGGGTCAATCCATGTTTACAGGCAACTGTCAGACGATGGTCCACCCAGGTTTTTTGTGCGTTCTCTTCCAATTTATAAACCCGTGAGACGTACTGGTCCACGAATTTTCTCCGTTTATAGCCGCTTTCTGCACCCACCAGATCCGAGGTGGTCAATTCCTCGTCCCCGTGTATCATCACCACCGGACGACCCAGCTTGGTGGCAACATGCATGGCCAGACTGGTCTTTCCGGTTCCGGTCGGTCCTCTGAAATGAACCGGGAAACCGGCCTTAATGTAGGCTAAGGCGCGCTCGGTTATCTCCTTTATCGCTTTTGTCTCCACAAAATCCGGCAAAACAGAAGGCTCCAATACGGCAGTGGATTCTTCAATCATCGTCATCTCCACAGACTCCTTTCCTATGTTTTAGAGCTTTTGCTTTCTTTTTATCTTTACAAATAGATTTTTTACTCAGGGTTTTCAGGGCTTCCCACCGATTTTTCAGCCTTTTGGGTAGAAGCACCAACTTCCTGTGTGATCTCCTCGCCTTCTCTGGAAAAGCTCTTGGACTCTTCTACTATCTTTACTTCGGCTTCGGCTGAGCTCGGATATTTTACTTCTGCCGCTTCAGTATTGCTTTTTGGAGCCACCTTTTTGCCTGCATGACTCCGGGAGATATTCTCCTCTCCTGTGGTTCCTGGGGATTTTTTTATTACTCCTATGCCTCCGCATTTAAGACAGGGAAGGTTAGTTAGGCATTCCTGACCCGTGCCTTTACACTCCGGGCAGGTTACTTTTGGTTCTCTGAAGGCAACCACCCCTTTGCCCGAGCATACAGTGCAGTTCAGTCTGGTGTGGGGATATGTTCCGGTTCCCTGACAGAAGGCGCATTTTATATATGGCTCCTCCACATTAACTTTCCCTTTTCCGCCGCAGACGGCACAGGTGGATATGGAGGATAATAGCTCGAAAGGATCTATTCCTTTCCCTTTACAAAACGCGCATTTTATTTCTTTCATAATATTCTCCGCTTTTCAAGTAATAACTCCTCTGTTGGTAGAGGACGCCTCGTCCTCTACCACCCATTCGTCCCGATTTATCGGGACGAATCGCTTTGCCGTCACGGATTCATCCTGATCCCGCCTTTGGCGGGAGAACGGACGAGGGCGGTCGTCTGACCGTGACGAACAAAAGGAAGCCTGAGATTACCACCGATTAGTTGACTCTTCGACTTCGCTCAGAGTCAACCCTGAGCATGGTCGAAGGGTTGAAAATCCCCCCGTAGGTGGGAAGCTTGAACTGCCATCCTATGGCACTCTGAAAAGTTTATTAAAAGGTAACTCTTTAACCGACTAATCGGTGGTAACCCCTTTTTCCTTCAGGATGAATCCTTCAGGATGAATCCTGGTCACCTCGTCTAGAGGTTTTACACTTTTTTTGACTTCCCTTTTGCCTTTCTGGCTGGCTTTGTCTCCTTAGTCTCTGCCGTGCTATAAGCACTTACCCTTTTTGAGCCACCTCTTGCTTTTGCCGTGGTTGACCACATCGCTTTCACTGCTGCGGCCACCTTTCTCACGTCGTCGTGCCTCTCTTCACTTTCCTTTCGGAAGCCTTCCATTTCTTTCCGGATGCTTTGCAGGAGCCGGTTGACCTCTCTCCGTCTTTGCACATTCTCCGTGCGGACGGCTTTCATGTCTTCCTGAAATCCCCCCAATAAATCGCTGACTTCATCGCTCTGCTGGACATTATCGGAGTGAACCCCCTTCATGAAATGATGAACCCCTTTCATGAACTGATGGATCTCTTTCTGGAGATCTCCTCTGACGTTTTCCAACATTCCATTAATCTCTGCCTTTCTATCTGCGTTTTCCTCCTGAAAGTTTTCCAGCAGTCCTTCGGTCTCCTTGGAGAGCGTTTCGACAGAGGCGATCCTCTCTGCCTGAGAGACAGCTCTATTCGCATGAGAGGTAGCCATATCCTGGGCTAAGTTCTGAATATCAGTTGCCACATCTGATAACCCCATCTTTTTCACCTCCTTCCCTCTGGTTAAGTTTTGTAGGTTTCTTATTGTATCTTTTAGATCCTTTATTTTCAAATCTTTCCCTTTGATCAAAAGTTTTCTTAACTCCTCAGTCAGCTCTTTTTGCTGCTCATCAAATTCTCTTAATAATCCTTTTACTTCAGCTACACCCTTCTCTATCTCAACTTGGGCTTTCCTCATCTCCTCAACTTCGCCCTTGGTCAGCGCATCTTTTAATTCACCAGCTTTTCTTCTTTGTCCCTCAATAAACTTCTTTAAGCTTAGCTTCATTTCTTTTTCTTTTTCCTGTTGATTTATATGGATACTTTTCATCATCCCATCGAAATCCTTTTTCCGCAAGGAATGTCCGGTGGCCAAAGTTTCTTTTAATTCATGACTCAACTTGGATCTTTCATCTTTAAAATCATCCAGGGCTTGATAGGTGTTATCTATTATCGCTCCTATCGCATCCACCTGGGCATCGTAGGAGGAAATCAAGTCCTGCGTCAGATTTTTCATTTCCTCAACTGTTCTCATCTCCTTTTGCCCCCTCTGCCTTTCTGGTTTTATCAGGAAGAACCTTTGGCGAAATATGCTTGCCCCGCATTTTGCGGGACTTAAGGATACCCCGGCAAAAATTCCCCCCTCTCGTTTCGGCGACAGACCTTAGGCTGTGGCTGCGGTGGGAGTAAGCCCAATCGCCTCGGCATACTTCAAGAAGGTCTCCACTCCGGCGCATACCACTCTGGCCTCAACCGCCAGAAGCTCGATCCCCACTAAGGAGAGTCTGGCCCAGGCATCGATAACGATACCCTTGTCCAGGATTCTGTCGATCACTTCCACCAAGCTGGAAGAGCCAATGTTTTTTTCTACTGCCATCTTGTATCACCTCCTTTCACTCTTTTGTTTGTTTTTGACATTCGAGGGTTGTCAAACCCTCCATTCTTGCTAAAAAGCCACAACCTTTTCCTCTGATCTGATATTTGGTCCTCCCCAGATGGGTAGTCGTCTGACCACATCTGCTTTTGGAAAAAATACAAAAGTCCCCAAATCGGGCAGCATCATCCGCAAACGGCTCGATTAGCGAATTAGAACAAGTAGAAGTAGGTAATGAGGGTTTATGCGTCGTTGTCTTCTGGAGTATACTAATTGTTCTCGCTTCTAAAAAATCCAAAGGGAAGGTTAGCCGGGTTGGTCTTGCTTCTTTCCTTATGTTTACACTACGTTGGGAAATGCTGAGGGAATTATCTGGGTGGTTTTTTAAAGCCAGTATTCTGCTTAAAAGCCAGCCCTTTTTCTGAAGGTCATTCGGGCTTAATACATGAAGTTTCTCTCGAAGCACTTTACCGTCCCCAGCTTTCTCTGGATGCTTAACTGAGACGAATTTTCGTCTTATTGAAAATTCATATCTCAACTATATCATATCTCTTTTTGGGGACGTTTAGTATTTTTATAATAACTACTGTGGCTTATGCGGGGACGTGTTAATTACCTTATCGGCAGTAGCCAAACTATCATTAGTGAGGGCAAGAGATTTTTTACGATGGTTAATGAGGAGATGACCGTTAAGAACCTGAAAGGGACTTAGGAACTGTTTGGCTCATTTTAAAAATTCTCCGATAGATGCAGTTTTGTAGAAATAAAAATAGCCACCCGCTCAACCGTGGCTATCAACAAATTCTATGGGCCCAGCAGGACTTGAACCTGCGACCCACTGATTATGAGTCAGTTGCTCTAACCAACTGAGCTATGGGCCCATGAAAATCTGTTCTAATTCCAACCTAATATTACGACCGGGAAACTCTTAAGTCAAGATTTTTTTAAAGGCATTTCGGAAAAAGTATCTCAAGAGGTGAAAGCATCTGTGGGCGGTGTAATAGCGGAAGTATGAGGCAATGTAGGGATAGTCCTGACTTCGCATTGAGTGCGCTCAGCATGAAGTGTGACTATCCGAGTTATAGTTAGGATAGAAACAAATCCTGTTGTTACGTTATTCTTGTTTTTCTAAATGACTTTCTAAACACGGCCTGAAGGTTGCGGGTACCACTTCAAACCTAATCTCAAAACAGCTCCTGAGTAAAGGGGATATATTCCTTTTTCCTTTTTCCTTCTTCCATCTTCCTTTATTTTTCAGTTGCAGGCTGGGTGACCAGAGAAGAAGGATGCAAACCTTTGTGTTTGAAATAATAGGTTTCTACTAAGGATAAGATATTAAAGACGGTCCAATATAGAGTCAGTCCGGCAGGGAAATTGTAGAAGAAGAAGAAAAACAGAATGGGCATGAAATATACCAACATGGCTTGCTTGGGATCCTTTATGGTGATCTTCTGCTGCCAGAACATCGTGCCTGCCATGATGATCGGAAGAACGTAATAGGGGTCTTTTAGGGAAAGATCGGATAGCCAAAAAGCAAACTTTGCCCCTCTCAGCTCTATGGTGCTACGGAAGACCACAAAAAGAGCATAAAATATCGGCATCTGGAAAATAAGGGGTAGACATCCGCCCAGTGGATTTACTCCTGTTTGTTTATAAAGCTTCATAGTCTCTTGATTCAACCTGGCGGGTTCTTTTTTATATCTCTCTTTCAATTGAGCCAGCTTGGGCTGAAGCTCCTGCATCTTCATAGTAGCTTTGGTGCTTTGACGGGTCAAAGGATGTAGAACCACTTTCATCAGTATGGTGAAAAGGATGATTACCAATCCGTAGTTGGGGATTATCTTATGAAAGTTGACAAATAGCCACAAAACGGCAATGGAAAAAGGACGAATGATCTTCCAGCCCAGATTGACCATCCTATCCAAATCCATCCGATAACTTTTCAGGAGATGATAATCAATGGGACCCACGTAGACTTTGAATTTATCTTTCAGGACTACGTTTCTTTCCACCGGCATCTCCAGAAACACACCTATCTTTTTGTCCTCGATTTGTTGATTTTCTACCAGCATAACCCTTCTCTTCCCAGAAGCAGAGAATCCCATCCCCGGTCTGGAAAGGGGGACCATAGCGGTTACGAAATATTTAGTTCGGGTCGCCACCCATCTGGTCTCTCCCGAAGCCGCTTCCTGCAGAATCCCAATCTCTGTCCCCTTGGGTGGATTGAACTTCTTCATTTCAGAGAGCTCCGTTCCCATCATGGAATAAGCGGCGAAATAGCTCAAATCCTCCGTTTTATTCTTCTCTGTGGAATTAAGACCAGGAGCCCAACCCAGAAGATACTTTCGACCCAGATCAAATTGGTTTAATCCACCGATCTCAAACTCCAGATCAAAATCGTATCTTCCTTCCTGAAAATCAAATCTTTTGGTGATCTGGATTCCGGATTGAAAAGGCAAAGTAAAATTGATTGTCCCGGTGGGAACAGCTCCATTTAGAATAAGCTTTTCTTTATCCACCTGAAAATTAAAAGATTCAAGATTAACATTGCTATCTGGGAAGACGAAATTCAAAGGGGGGGAAGACTCATCGGGAGAAATAAGTTGGATGTTATTCTTATCTGAGTCCCGATATTTTTTTAGAGTGAAGCTTTTAAGAACCGCCCCTTTGGTGGAAAACTCAGCGACATAAAGCTCTGTCTCCACCTTCACCGTTTTCTCTTCTGACAGTGTATCTTGTGGCGTAAGAGTTGAAACCTTAAGTTCTGCTTCCGGAGGTGAAATTTTCTTGGTTCCCTCAGAAGGCGGAGTAATTTGGGCGAGGGTATCGACTGCGGTTGGAGTTTTAACAGGAGGCTTTTGAGCTTTTTTCCCTCCGGTTATCCATTCCATGTATACCGGATAGAAGATTATGATCAATCCTATCACGACGAAACCTATGATGGTCTTTTTGTCCACAAAACTCTCCTCTGGTAAAAACCTTATGGTTTATCCTTATGGAATAGGATCAAATCCTCCCGGATTGAAGGGATGGCATCGGGAAAGCCTTCTGACGGAAAGCCACCCTCCCTTAAAAAACCCGAATTTTTGGATAGCCTGAATCGCATACTCTGAGCAGGAGGGATGAAATCGGCAGGAGGGAGGAAACAAAAATCGCAAAGTATTTTGATATATCTTGATAAGAAAAATGATAAGGCGACTAAAAGTCTGCTCAGCAGTCAGAACGTAGTGGAGGGGGTTGTTGAGCTTCCGAAATCCCGCTTTGGCGGGGTCCCCTCCCGTTTTTCGGAAGACCACAAAGGTTTCCCCTACCAGATTTTTACACTGCATCTTAACATGCAACATGATCTGTTTGTTCTGTATCACTGGATCAAACTCTCCATCTCCTCTTTCAACTTATGAAGATCTAACAGTTCTTCAGTAGACTTGCATAATACTACAACACTTTCATGTTTATTGAATTTATCTTTGTTTTTTCTCAAAACCTCCCGTATCACCCTTTTGATTTTATTTCTGAAAGCGGCTTTTTTGATCCCTTTGCTGATTTTTATTCCAAATTTCTGTCCCCGCTCAACACTGCTAAGCATACGGAAAAGAATCAGATAATCTCCCTTTTTTTTGGCGCCCTCTTTTAAGATTTGTCTATAGTCCGACTCTTTTTTGATCCTTATGCTTCGGGGGAATCCTTCTTTTTTTATCTTAGAGATGGTCTCCGCTCCTATAATCATTTATTGACCTGAACCGTCAACCGGGCTCTTTTTTTGGCTCTACGTCTTTGCAAGGTTTTTCTCCCCCCTTTGGTGGACATGCGTTTACGGAAACCGTGGTCTCTGGCTTTTTTTATGTTGGATGGCTGAAACGTCCTTTTCATTCTTTCTCCTTTCTTTTATGATCTCTGGCTTATTTCATTAAAAACTCCAATATAAATGGTGTATCCCTATCCGTCAAGCAAAAAACTCATTTGACGTGGGAAACGGAAGGGAGAAAGTATCCCGCTTAGCGGGAATCACCCAGACGGGAGTTCAGCCCACCTCTGGCGGAAAACTCCAATTTGTCATCTCAGAGTGGTTTTATAGTAGATCTCCGATAATTTTCTTGACACCTATTCTATACAATTTATATTCTTAGCGTAATTATTGCGGTTAGCCAGTTAGCAGCCAAAGTTAGACTGAAGACTGCCGACTGAAGACTGTCGACTTACATTCGGGGTGTAGCGCAGCCTGGTAGCGCACATGGTTTGGGACCATGCCGTCGGAGGTTCAAATCCTCTCACCCCGAGTTAAATCAGTTCATGGTTCGTGGTAAAATCCTTTATATTCTTTACTACGAACTATGAACTACGAACCGTCCCGCCTTTAGCGGGACTTAGCCCCCGTAGCTCAGGCGGATAGAGCATCTGCCTTCTAAGCAGAGGGTCGGGCGTTCGAGTCGCCCCGGGGGTGTTTTTTAATTTCTTCTCCGAAAAAGCTGCTAAAAGGGTGCAAGGATATGAGGATTCATGGGTTCAATCGTGTTTTTCGACCACCCCTTAATCCCCTCCTTAAACAAGGAGGAGACAGAGGGGTGGTATCTTTCTGCTTTGCGTTGGTGTTCTTCACCAACGCAAAACGAATAAATCGATAGAAACGACTGGAGATTTTCCTCTAAGGGGTGGGCAGATTCTTTAGTGTGTTTCTTATCGCATCCGACTCTTGGGAACTTGGGGATAATCTGAGAAACTGCTCCCAGTAAGCTTTTGCTTGTGCGATTTGCCCCGTTTGACGATATATATAACCCAAATTCAGGTATGCATCGGCGAAGTCTGGTTTAAGCTGGATCACCTTTTTATATTCCTTAATAGCATTTTCCACGTGTCCCGTCCTCCATAATCCAAACGCCAGTCCTGACCTCGCCAAAACAAAACCGTCATCTAAATGGAGAGCTTTGCTAAAATACTCCACAGCTTCATGCAGTTGGTTTTTATGTAAACAGATGACGCCCATATTGTAATAGATCTCGGGGTCATGTTTTTTAAACTCCAAAACTATTTGGTATTGCGATAGTGCTTGATCCCACAGCTTCCACTCCATGTAGGTTACCGCCAAAGCGAGCCGGGCATATACGTAGTCTGGATTTGACTCCAATGCTAATCGGTATTCTATGCTTGCAGAGTCCAAACTCCCTTGAAGCTGATGGACCTTACCTAAGTGATAATGCACCTCCGGGGAAAGAGCATCCAGATCGCGGGCTAAGCTTAACATGCTCCAAGCCGTGTCTAATATGCCTTTATTGTAATATTGAGTCGCTATTTGAACATAACGAAGATGAGGAAAGATCTCAAACTGACGCAGAGTCTCCTTTTCCGCCTGGTCGGTCAACCCTTCCTTTTCTAAATAATTGATTAGAGAAAATCTACCACTTTTGCTCTTCAAGGGATCAAACTCTAATAAGTCGTGAAACCGCTGGACCGACCGGGGTTCACTCGCATTTACTGCTATCCAAGGGAAAAGAGAGAACAAGCTGGTCCAAATTAAGACCACACATGCATATTTTATAGAGTCCGTTTTTAAATCCTGGTGCAAAAAGAGGGAGATTCCCAGGACAGCGTAACCGATGGAGGTCATAGCAAACATATCCCAATCCCTGGATGCCCCCAGAAGCGGGTCGAGCAGGAAATGGTAAACCAGACCAAAACCAACCACCAAAAGCAGAAAGACCATTCGGGGCTTGGTTACGTGGATCTTCCTAAAAGCAGACAACATAATGGAAAAAATCAAGATTACACCAGCCATCGAGAGGAGAAGCATCTCGTTAACGATGTCCAGCAAATGGGCTAAGGAGAAAGAAGTATAGTGAGACGTATACCCCGCAGTGAATCTATGCTCAAAGGGTAAAACGAAAATGCTTAACACATGTGGTCGATTGGAATATACGTAGAGTGTTACTATCGCCAGCGCCAGAAACATTCCTGCACCCGCGGCCAAAAGCTTAGTCGCGGTGATACGTCTCTGTCCGATCAGGAGGACAAGGTAAATCAACGAAGGCAGGAGGAAGAAACTGGACAGATGAAGAGCGACGGCAATAAGAAATAACAGACCTGGTAGGATGATCTTTCCCCTTTTTTCAATCCATTTGACTGATGAGAAAACGTAACCCAAAACAGCCAGCGAAACAAAGGAATATCGCTCAACATAACCGAAGTAAAGCTGAACGCTTCCCATGGTGACCAGGATGGAAAGCACGAAAACCTTTTCAAAAAGGTCCTTCCCCATGAAGTCTGAAAACCAAAGAATCATGAACACAAGTATTCCCCCAGCCAGAAAACTGCCCATCTGAAAAGTCTGCACCGTATCCACCGAAGAGAAGACGTTTAGGAGCTTGTGGAGGTATACATACAGCATGGTCTCTCCGATTTCGCTCCACATGTGGATCACATCACCGGTATCCAGAGTCGCCACCAGCTGGTTACCGTCTCCCAAGAAATACGTTTTGCATCTAAATGCCCAAAAGATGCCCAAAGACACAAGGCTGATCCCCACATACCAATAGAATCGTTTGTGTTTTGGAATTTGCATAGCGGTAATCGAGAAGACTTTTCCGGCAATCGACCTTATGCCTAAATTGAGCTTGGGTACGAATGCGCAAAGAGATAAAACCGTAACGGATAACCTTATGCTTAAAGGAAAATAAGCCAGTTGATTGATACCCCAAGCTCTAAGATGGGGCAAGAAACTGGTGAAAAAGCGAGCCAGAACCAGAAAACCGCAGAGACCAACCATGATATAGGTTAATCTGTTTGATATGGCGTTTGAGTCGGCATAATCCTGTTCTTCATTCTTTTCCATTAACCCTGTACCTCGGTAATTCAATCTGTGCGCGACTTAGTGGAGTTTTCGTCTTTAGGCGAACCAAGGGTATCCATAACTCCCCGATCGCCATCAAGATGAAAGACTCATAACATACGCTCTGTCTTTATAATAAGAAACGGTCTGCTCTAGATGAAGTTCATCCTCTATCGTCGGTTTAGACATCGAAAGTATAATATAAAACGAATTTGCCAGCGTCAAGCTGAAAGAGATAGTATGATCTCCCCATATTTCACAATTCTCTCTAGATTTGCACCGTTCAATGCATATTTGTGGGAGGTGGATGACAAAAAGGAGAACTCTATATTCTTTTTCTTGACAAAAGCTGTTTATGTTTTTTATGTATAATTGTGAAATTATTCACAAATTAACTTAAGTGGAAATTCGTTGATATGAAGATGACTTGGATGAGGAATTAAACTCATGCGAAAGGTATCTGATTCGACCATAAGGCGTCTTTCCATGTATTATCGCTCTCTGTCGGAATTCGAGAGCAAAGGGCGTAAAACCATCTCGTCTAAAGACCTGGCTAAAACGGAGAGACTAACCCCCGCCCAGGTGAGAAAAGATCTCTCCATTTTTGGAAGCTTCGGGACTAGAGGTTTAGGTTATCAAGTGGAGGAGCTAAAGAAAAAAATTGCCGACATCTTAGGACTGGGTCGAAGCTGGAGTGTGGCTTTAGTGGGAGTGGGAAACGTGGGTTCCGCTTTGGTTTCATACAAAGAGTTCCAAAAACAGGGATTCAATATTAAACTGCTTTTTGATAATGATCAGAGGAAGATCGGCAGGAATCACAAAGGCATTGTGGTCTTAGACGTCAGGAATTTAACGGAGCAGCTTAAGGAAAATAATATTGAGATGGTGATCATTGCCGTGCCAGCCCCGGTGGCACAAGAGGTTGCCGATATGGTAGTTTCAGCTGGAGTAAAAAGCATTCTCAATTTCGCTCCCACCCAGATAAAAGTGCCCAAAGACGTGGTCCTGCGTTTCGTCAATATGGCTATGGAGTTGGAACACCTCTCCTTTTGTCTGGCTAATAAGGACTTCATGGTAAGATCTTGAAAAATCAGAGGATAATCTTTTGAAAGTCAATGACTTTGAGGTAATGTTTGTATTGGTGTGTAAATTGGATGAGAACATTTTCTACCAAAGGCAGATCCCGCATTGCTGGACAGGTGGTCCTTCCACATAAGTTTTAAACTGCTGTTTGAAAATATTCAAAAGAAGTGATTTTTTTCTTGACAAATAGGGGGGGATTTTATACTATAAACAAAATGTAGTTTAACTCGAAAGGGATAAATGTCAGGGATAAAATCAGTAGAACGGAGATTTAAGTTAGTCTTAACTATCCTTTTATTTATATTTTTTCTGTGCGGAGTGATATTAGCCCAGGAGTTTGCCTGGTATTGCCGACCTTATGGAGCGGTGAATTACCGGGGTGAGCCTGCTCCAGATGGGCTAAAGGTGTCTGCATTAATAGAAGGGGTCGAGTTTGCTTCCACCGAAACCAAGAATGGCCAGTATGAGCTGGCAATTCCTCAGGATGATCCAGTCAGTTCCAAGAAAGAGGGATGGACGGAAGGAGACGTCATTACCATTAAAGTCGGCGGCTTTTCAACCGTTCCCGGTTTCAAGGCTTTTCCAGGATCAAAAAGAGTAGACCTTTACCTTTCATCCATGGACGTTAAGCTGACCACCTGGGGCAAAATTAAAGCTCTTTTTAAATAAAAAGAGGGGAGAAAAAACCCAAAGCTCTGTTTCGCCTAAATAATTCTTTTTTTGAAACAGTAGCTAAAGTTCGTGCGTAAATTAAAAGTAGCCAACACCAAAAGGAGAGAGCATGAAATTAACCAGTCGAGAGATAAATGATGTGGTAGTGTTGGAGCCTAAGGGGAAGATAATGGGAGGACCAGACGCTACTCTTTTACACGACCAGCTCCATGAATTCATCGATCAGAACAAGAAAAAGGTGGTAATCGACTTGGCCAAAGTGGATTGGATGAACAGTACCGGGCTGGGAATTTTAATTTCAGGTTTGACTACCCTCAGAAATAACGGAGGTGAGCTTAAGCTGGCAAACGTGACCGATAAGATCCAAAGCCTTTTGACCATCACCAAGCTCATCACCGTCTTCGAGTGTTATGACACCTTAGACGAAGCCGTAGCCAGTTTTAATAAATAGGAACTTTAAAAGGATCGCTATATAAAAATAGAGCGTCTTTAGACTACGGAAAGATTTTACCAGAAAGGTAGGTTGGCAAGCCTACCTTTTTTGTTCTACGTCATGTCTTAGTTGGGAA
>Ga0315288_10002341_pt1 | contig 24523 bp, 22 predicted proteins | sample YL17G11_20_MG_FD_203454 | JGI IMG/M metagenome (GOLD analysis project Ga0315288, IMG submission 203454) | Sediment microbial communities from Yellowstone Lake, YNP, Wyoming, USA - YL17G11_20 | ecosystem: Environmental > Aquatic > Freshwater > Lake > Sediment | place: USA: Wyoming | collected... | reverse complement strand
AAGTTCGGCATCCGCGGCATCCCGACGCTGATGCTGTTCAAGGGCGGCCAGCTCGCGGCAACCAAGGTCGGGGCGCTGTCGAAATCGCAGTTGACGTCCTTCCTCGACGGTCATCTATAATCCGCTTCATTGCTGAGCTGGCTCCCGCCGGCCCAGCCCGAGATTGCCACCGCGCCCTGTGCGTTTGCCGTTAGCGTCAGCTGGGCGGCACCAGGCCCGCGGTTTCGGCCCCCACCCTGCTTTGAGTGTTCCTGATGCGCCATCAGCGCGTCTGGCACCAGCGCAGGGACCGCACCACGACCAATTTGATTGGGGCCGACATATCCGGCACGCCGCCTGGCAAGGCCCGTGTCACCCTGAGGGTTGGCCATCGCCATGCATCTGTCAGAACTGAAAGCGCAACACGTCTCCGAGCTGCTCAAGATGGGCGAGGAGCTGGAGATCGAGAACGTCGCCCGCCTGCGCAAGCAGGAGCTGATGTTCGCGATCATGAAAAAGCGCGCCAAGGGTGGCGAGCAGGTCTTCGGCGACGGTGTCTTGGAAGTCCTGCCCGACGGCTTCGGCTTCCTGCGCTCGATCGAGGCCAGCTACATGGCCTCAACCGACGACATCTACCTCTCGCCGAGCCAGATCCGCCGCTTCAACCTGCACACCGGCGACATGGTCGAAGGCGAAGTTCGGGTACCCAAGGATGGTGAGCGCTACTTCGCGCTGGTCAAGGTCGACCGCGTCAATGGCTTGCTGCCCGAGGAGAGCAAGCACAAGATCATGTTCGAGAACCTGACGCCGCTGTTCCCGAAGGAGCAGTTCAAGCTCGAACGCGAGATCAAGAGTGAAGAGAACATCACCAGCCGCATCATCGACCTGATCGCGCCGATCGGCAAAGGCCAGCGCGCGCTGCTGGTGTCGCAACCCAAGAGCGGCAAGACGGTGATGATGCAGCACTTCGCGCATGCAATCGTCGCCAACTACCCCGAGGTTCACCTGATCGTGCTGCTCGTCGACGAGCGACCCGAGGAAGTCACCGAGATGGTGCGCACCGTGCGCGGCGAGGTCATCAGCTCCACCTTCGATGAGCCGGCGGCACGCCACGTTCAGGTGGCCGAGATGGTGATCGAGCGTGCCAAGCGCCTGGTCGAACTGAAGAAGGACGTGGTGATCCTGCTCGATTCGATCACGAGGCTTGCGCGGGCCTACAACAACGTCTTGCCGTCGTCTGGCAAGGTGCTCACCGGCGGCGTCGATGCCAACGCGCTGCAACGCCCCAAGCGCTTCTTCGGCGCCGCGCGCAACATCGAGGAGGGCGGCTCACTGACCATCATCGGCACCGCACTGATCGATACCGGCTCGAAGATGGACGAGGTGATCTACGAGGAGTTCAAGGGCACCGGCAACTGCGAGATCTATCTCGACCGCCGCATGTCCGAAAAGCGCGTTTATCCGTCGATCCTGCTGAACAAGAGTGGCACGCGGCGCGAAGAGTTGTTGCTCAAGCCCGAGATCCTGCAAAAGACCTGGATCCTGCGCAAATTGCTTTACCCGATGGACGAAATCGAGTCGATGGAGTTCATCCTCGAAAAGATGAAGGCGACCAAGAACAACCTCGACTTCTTCGACATGATGCGCCGCGGCGGCTGACTTACCGCGCAAGGCTATAATTCCCGTTTTTCCGCTACGGCAAGTGCGTCACCTTCGTGGCGTGGCTGCCGGCACCACCAGCGAGAGGTTCTCCATGAAGGAAGGCATCCACCCGGCGTATCGCGACGTCTGTTTCGTCGATCTGTCCAACGGGTTCAAGTTCGTCACGCGCTCGTGCGCGCAGACCAAGGAAATGATCAAGATGGACGACGGCCGCGAGCTGCCGCTGTTCAAGGTCGAAACCACCAGCGAGTCGCATCCGTTCTACACCGGCACGCAAAAGAGCATCGACAACCTCGGCGGCCGCGTCGAGAAGTTCCGCAACAAGTTTGCCAAGCTCACCGCGAAGAAGTGACCGTCCAGCCGTGATCGCCCAGCAGGCGAGCACAACAAGGGCAGCCTCGGCTGCCCTTTTGCTTTGGCGCGCGGCATGATCGGCCCATGAACCCGACGCCCTCCCCCGCACTTGTCACGCAACGCGCGGTGCAACGCCTGCCGCGCGCGGCACTGCTGCTGTTCTGCGCTGCCTACGTGTTGCCCGGCCTGTTCGGCCGTGACCCGTGGCGTAACGCCGACCAGACTGCGTTCGGCTACATGCTGGCGATCGCCGAAGGACGCACGGGCTGGCTGGCGCCAACGATCGGCGGCCTGCTGCCGGAGAACGCGGTGGTGCCACACTGGCTCGGGGCCGCCAGCATCTGGCTCCTGTCACCGCTGGTCAATGCACCGATGGCTGCCCGCGTGCCGTTCGGCCTGCTGCTGGCCGGCGTGCTGGCGCTGACCTGGTACACGACCTTCCAGCTGGCGCGCACCGAGGCCGCCCAGCCGGTGGCCTTTGCGTTCGGTGGCGAGGCCGAGCCGATCGACTATGCCCGCGCGATGGCCGACGGCGCGTTGCTGGCGCTGATCGCGTCACTCGGCCTGTTGCAACTCGGTCACGAGACGACGCCGGAATTGGCCCAACTGTTCTCCGCAGCGTTGGCGCTGTGGGCCTGTGCCGCCGCACCGTATCGCGGCTGGCGTGCACGCCTTGCCATGCTCGCCGGCCTGCCCATGCTGGCTGCTTGTGGCGCACCGATGATCGCTGCATTGTTCGGCGCTGTGGTGACCGCCGTGACCGCACGCTCGACGTATGCGACCGGCCGCAGCTTCGCCCCATGGGCGGCGCTGAGTACCGCCGTGGCGGCGCTGGTTGCATGGGGGTTGGGCACCTGGGCCTGGCGTATCGGGGTGCAAGCCAGCGCAGCGCAGGGGTTGCAGCTGATCCGGCTGTGGGTCTGGTTTCTATGGCCAGTATGGCTGCTGGCCTTGTGGACCCTGTGGCGCTGGCGCAGGCATCTGCACCGGCGGCACATTGCACTGCCGTTGGCGCTGGCCACGGTCTCGCTGCTGGCCTGCATTGGCGCAGGCGGCTTCGATCGCGCGTTGATGCTGGGCCTGCCAGGCTTCGCCGTACTCGCCGCCTTTGCGTTACCGACACTGCAGCGCGGCACCAGCGCGGCGGTCGACTGGTTTTCAGTCTTCTTCTTCACGATCGCCGCCCTGGCGATCTGGGTCATCTACGCCGCAATGGTCACTGGTATGCCGGCACGCACCGCGGCCAACGTGGCCAAGCTGGCGCCGGGTTTTGCCATGCAGTTCTCGCCGTTGCCGTTCCTGATTGCCGTGGCCGGCACCCTGGCCTGGCTCGTGCTGGTGCGTTGGCGCACCGGGCGCCACCAGCATGCCTTGTGGAAAAGCCTGGTGCTGCCGGCCGGCGGCGTCGCGCTGGCCTGGTTGCTGCTGATGACGCTGTGGCTGCCCCTGTTGGACTACGCCCGCAGCAATCGGCCCTGGGTCAGCCAACTCAAGCCTCTCGTGCCGGCCGGCGCTTGCATCGCAGCGCCGGGCTATCCGCGCTCGGCGGTGGCGGCTCTGGAGCAATACGGCCTCTGGCGCGTCGAAGCCGGACTTGGCGCTGCCTCGACCTGCACGGTGATGCTGCGTCAAGAGCGTCGCGGTCAGTCACAGACCGCCATCCCGGCCGGCTGGGAGTTGGTCGCAGGCATCAGGCGTCCAACCGACCGCGACGAGACCACCCAGGTGCTACGCCGCTTGCGCTGAGACCTTGAGTGGCTCTGGCGTGCAGCCCGCTGTGCTGCGCACACGTGCAGCAGGCAAGGAAAACTTGAACACGGAGCCCCTTCCCGGCTCGCTCTGAATGTCAAGTTCGCCGCCGTGGCGCTGCACCACATGCTTGACGATGGCCAGCCCCAGCCCGGTGCCGCCGGTGTCGCGCGAACGGCTGCCGTCGACGCGATAGAAGCGTTCGGTGAGTCGCGGCAAGTGTTCCTTGTCGAAGCCAATGCCGCTGTCGCGGACCTCGAACTCGGCGCAACCGTCGCCGTCGCGCACGCGCCAGTGGATCTCGATCGCTCCGCCCTCCGGAGTGTAGCGAACCGCATTGCTCACCAGGTTGCCCATCGCGCTGGACAACTCGGCCTCGACGCCGGCGACTTGGCAACCCGCCTGCGCCGCCAGCGTGATGTGGTGGCGCCCGCCCGACAGGGCCTGGGCGTCGGCCAGCACCGTCTGCAACGTGCCGTCGATCGCCATCCAGCGATCAGCGGCTGGCAGCGGGCCGCCTTCGAGTTGCGCCAGCGTCAACAGATCGTCCACCAGGGCCTGGATGCGATCGGTCTGCTGGCGCATCAGACTCAGCACGCGCGGGCGTTCGGTGGCCGTCAGCGGCACTGTGGCCAGCGTTTCGACGAAACCCGCCAAGACCGTCAGAGGTGTGCGGATTTCGTGCGAGACGTTGGCGACAAAGTCGCGCCGCATCGCGTCGGTGCGCTCGCGCTCGGTGATGTCCTGCGACAGCACCAGTCGCATGCCGTCGCCATAGGGCCGCACCAGGACCGACAGCATGGCGCGGCCGCGCGGGCTCGCAAACACCACCGGTTCGTCCAGATTGCCGCCTTGCAGGTGGGCCACGAAGGCCGGCGCCCGCACCAGGTTGGTCACGCGCTGCAGACGGTCACGCTCGGGGTCGATGCCGAAATGGTCCGCGGCTTGCGAGTTGCACCAAACGATCTGCTCATTAGCGTCGAGCATCATCACGCCGTTGGGCGAGGCCTCGATGGCCGACAGGAACTGCTGCAGACGCGTTTGCTCTTGCACCGTCTCGCGCTCACGCAGGCGCAGCGCGCGTTCGACACGGTAGCCAAGTTCGCCCCAGAAGCCGGTATCGCGCGGCGCCGGTCGGTCCTGGGCCCCACGCAGCCAGGCCCGCAACTGCCGCCCTTTGGCCGCGTCGCGCAAGGTCACCACGGCCACACTCAGTGCGGCACCGCCCATGGTGCCGAGGTGCGGCCAGTGCACCAGGCTGCCGCCGATCCAACCGAGCGCAGCCCCGATCGCCATCGCCAACAAAGCGCTGGCCACACGACGCAAGATCAGGTTCATGCCGGCAAGGTGCTGGCCTGCGTCATCCGGTATCCGGCGCCACGAACCGTCTCGACCAGTTGCGCGCCATGCACCGGGGTCAAGGCTTCGCGCAGCCGCTTGACGTGGACATCGACCGTGCGCTCCTCAATGTAGACATGGTCGCCCCAGACCCGGTCGAGCAACTGGGCGCGGCTGTGCACACGCTCGGGGTGGGTCATCAGGAAGTGCAGCAGGCGAAACTCGGTCGGCCCGACCTTGACTTCGCGCATCGTGCCGTCGACGGCGCGGGTCACGCGGCGGGTCGCCGGGTCGAGCCGCAGACCCGCCACCTCGACCGCCTCGTCGAGCGCCTGTGGTGCCTTGCGTCGCAGCACGGCGCGGATTCGCGCCAGCAGTTCCTTCGGCGAGAACGGCTTGGTCAGGTAGTCGTCGGCACCGCCGTCCAGGCCGGCCAGCTTGTCACCTTCTTCGGCGCGTGCCGTCAGCATGATGATCGGCAAGGCCTTGGTGCGGGCCGCGGCACGCCAGCCCTTGGCCAGGGCCAGGCCGGACTGTCCGGGCAGCATCCAGTCGAGCAGCACCAGATCGGGCAGCACGCGGTCGACGCTCTGCAGCGCGGCGTCGGCGTCGGCCGCCAATGTGACCTCGTAGCCCGCGTGGCGCAGGTTGATGGCTACCAGCTCGGCGATCGCGGCCTCGTCCTCGACGACCAGGATGCGGCTCATCGGACCGCGTCGGCGATGTCGTCGACCGACGTGTGGCGCACGTCGGTGCCCTTGACGACGTAGATGATCGCCTCGGCCAGGTTCTTGGCGTGGTCACCGACGCGCTCGATTGCCTTGGCAACGAACACCAGGTCGATGCTGGCCGAGATCGTGCGCGGATCTTCCATCATGTAGGTGATGAGTTTGCGCATCAGCCCATCGAACTCGCGGTCGATCTGGTCGTCGGCACGCAAGACCTCCAGCGCCTGGGCGGTGTCCAGACGTGCAAAGGCGTCGAGGGCCTTGCGCAGCTGGGCGATCGCCAGGTCGGCCTCGAAGGACAGGTCAGACACCGGCAGGCGCATCCGGCTCGACACGCCGGTGTTGATCAGGCGCTGCACCGTGCGGGCAATGCGCGCGGCCTCGTCGCCGACGCGCTCGAGGTTGGCAATCGTGCGGCTGATCGCAATCAGCAGGCGCAGGTCGCGCGCGGTGGGCTGACGCCGCGCGATGATGGCCGAAAGATCGCGGTCGATCTCGATCTCCATCGTGTTGACCCGCTCCTCGGCACTCAACACCTCGGTGGCGCTCTCGCCCGAGAACTGCGTCAACGCATACACGGACCGAGCAACCTGGGACTCCACCAGCCCGCCCATCTCGAGCACGCGGTTGGAGATCCCCGAAAGCTCGGCGTCGAACTGGGTCGAGAGATGCTTGTCGTTCATCGTGTGCTTCCTCAGCCGAAACGGCCGGTGATGTAGTCCTCGGTATCGCGCTTCTGCGGCTTCATGAACAGCTCGGCGGTTGGACCGAACTCGACCAGGTCGCCCAGGTACATGTAGGCGGTGTAGTCCGAACAGCGCGCGGCCTGCTGCATGTTGTGCGTCACGATCATCACCGTGTAGTCGCTCTTGAGTTCGTGGATCAACTCCTCGATCTTGCCGGTCGAGATCGGGTCCAGGGCAGAACAGGGTTCGTCCAGCAGGAGCACTTCGGGTTTGATCGCGATGCCACGCGCGATGCAAAGGCGCTGCTGTTGTCCTCCGGACAGGCTGGCGCCGTTCTGGGCCAGCTTGTCCTTCACCTCGCCCCACAAGGCGGCCTTCTTCAAGGCCCACTCCACGCGTTCGTCCATTTCCACGCGCGGCAGGGCCTCGAACAGGCGAACGCCGAAGGCGATGTTGTCGTAGATCGACATCGGGAACGGCGTCGGCTTCTGGAACACCATGCCGATCTTGGCGCGGATCAGGCTGACGTCGAGCTTGCTCTGCAGCACGTCTTGCCCGTCGAGCGTGACGCTGCCTTCGGCGCGCTGCTCGGGATAGAGCTCGAACATGCGGTTGAAGACGCGCAGCAGGGTGCTCTTGCCACAACCCGATGGACCGATGAAGGCCGTGACCTTGTGCTCCGGAATGTCGAGGTTGATGTTCTTCAGCGCCTTGAAACTGCCGTAATAGAAGTTCAGGTCGCGGACCGCGATCTTGATCTTCTCGCCGGCAGTGACGTCGACTTTGGTGTCCATGGTCGGGTCTCGATTCAGGTCTTGTTGCGGAACAGCACGCGGGCCACGATGTTCAGCGCCAGCACGCCCAAGGTGATCAGGAATACACCGGCCCAGGCCAGATCCTTCCAGTTTTCGTAGGGGCTCAGTGCGTACTTGTAGATCGTCACCGGCAGGCTGGCCATCGGCTCGCCGAGGCTGAGGGTCCAGAACTGGTTGGACAGGGCCGTGAACAGCAAGGGCGCGGTTTCGCCAGCGATGCGTGCCAAGGCCAGCAGGATGCCAGTCATCACCCCTGCCCGTGCGGCCTTGAGGGTGACGGAATAGATCACCTTCCACTTCGGCGTGCCCAGGGCATAGGCCGCCTCACGCAAGGCGTTGGGAATCAGGCTGAGCATGTTCTCGGTGGTCCGGATGACGACCGGGATGACGATCAGCGACAGGGCCAGCACCCCCGCAGCCGCCGAGAACGACCTCACCTGGGCCACGATCAAGGCATAGATGAACAAGCCGATGACGATCGACGGCGCCGACAGCAGGATGTCGTTGACGAAACCGGTGACATAGCCCAGGCGCGTCTTCTTGCCGTACTCCGCCAGGTAGATGCCGCACAGGATGCCGATCGGCGTGCCCAGCAGCGTGGCCAGACCGACCATCACCAGCGAGCCTGCGATCGCATTGGCCAGACCGCCGCTGTCGGCCTGCGGCGGTGGGGTCATCTCGGTAAAGACCGACAGCGCAATGCCGCCGATGCCCAGGCGGGCGGTCTCGAACAGGATCCAGGCCAACCAGAACATGCCAAAGCCCATCGCACCGAGCGAGAGGGTCAAGGCGATCACGTTGACGCGCTTGCGCCGCTGGTGCATGCGCAGGCGGCCTTCATCGATGTCGGTGACGGAGAGGCTCATGCGCGACTCCCCTCGTTGCGCTGCAAGCGCGCCAACAGGACCTTGGACAGGGCCAGGACCACGAAGGTGATGAAGAACAGGACCAAACCGAGGTACATCAGAGAAGCCTGGTGCAGGCCCGGGCTGGCCTCGGCAAATTCGTTGGCAATTGCCGACGTGATGCTGTTGGCCGCGGCAAACAACGACAGGGAGTCGAGCTGATTGAAGTTGCCGATGACGAAGGTCACCGCCATGGTCTCGCCCAGCGCTCGGCCCAGGCCGAGCATGATGGCGCCGATGACCCCTGTCTTGGTGAATGGCAGCACGACCTTCGAGACCACTTCCCAGGTCGTCGATCCCAGGCCGTAGGCCGACTCCTTGAGCAAGGCGGGCGTGGTCTCGAAGACGTCGCGCATCACCGAGGCAATGAACGGAATCACCATGATGGCCAGGATGATGCCCGCGGACAGGATGCCGATGCCCACCGGCGCACCCGACACCAGGGCGCCCAAAACGGGCACGCCACCGAACACAGCCTGCGCAGGCTGCTGGATGTAGGTTGCCAGGATCGGCCCGAAGACCAACAGACCCCACATGCCATAGACGATGCTGGGGACGGCGGCCAGCAACTCGACGGCCGTGCCGAGCGGGCGTCGCAGCCAGTGCGGCGACAGCTCAGTCAGGAACAGGGCAATGCCGAAGCTGACAGGCACCGCGATCAGCAGCGCAATGAACGACGTCGCCAGGGTGCCGTAGATCATCACCAGGCCGCCGAACTTCTCCTGCACCGGGTCCCACTCGGACCGCCACAGGAAACTCAGCCCGTACTCGCGGATCGCAGGCATCGCGCTGATGGTCAGCGAGACCATGATGCCAGCCATCAGCGCGAGTGTCAGCCATGCGGCGCCGTGCGCCGCGATCGAGAAGAGCCGGTCGGCCCAGGGCTGGCGTCGGGACCGCTCCGGCGGTCGGCTGCCCGTCACCGTGTTGTCCATCGCTTCGACTCTCGGCAGGGGATTGGCTGGGAATGTAGCAGTCACGGTGGCCTCGGGGCGTCTGGTTCTGGGTCGTGCGGACCGGACGTTTACGTCACAGCGCGCGCGCCTGCTGCCCGGCTGTTCGCACTGCCGTCACTTGAACGCGACGGCCTTGCCCGACGGGTCCTTGATCTCACCCCAGGCATTGCGCACCAGGGTCTTCACCACATCCGGCAGCGGCACGTACTCGAGTTCGATGGCCATCTTGTCGCCGTTGACATAGGCCCAATCGAAGAACTTCAACGAGTTCGTCGCCTGCGCCGGCTTCTCCTGGGCCTTGTACATCATGATGAAGGTGGCGCCGGTGATCGGCCAGCTGTCCTTGCCCGGCTGTTCGGTGAGGATCTGGTAGAAGCTCTTGGACCACTCCGCTCCAGCGGCTGCGGCCTTGAAGTTGGCGTCGTCAGGCGCAACGAATGTGCCCGCCTGGTTGCGCAGCAACACGTGGGCCATCTTGTTCGACTTCGCGTACGAGTACTCGACGTAGCCGATCGAGTTCGGCAAACGCTGCACGAAGGCCGCGACGCCCTCGTTGCCCTTGCCGCCAGCGCCGGTCGGCCAGTTCACCGCCGTGCCTTCGCCGACCTTGGACTTCCACTCGGCATTGACCTTGGCAAGGTAGTTGCTAAAGACGAAGGTCGTGCCCGAGCCATCGGCACGGCGAACGACGGCGATGGCAGCATCGGGCAGCGGTACACCCGGGTTCAGCGCCGTCAGCGCGGGATCATTCCACTTGCTGATCTTGCCGAGGTAGATGTCACCCAGCAGCTGGCCGGTGAGGCGCACCTGGCCAGCGGCAATGCCCTTCACATTGATCACAGGCACCACCCCGCCGATGACGGTCGGGAACTGCATCAAACCATCCTTGGCCAGCTCGGCATCCGTCAGCGGCATGTCGGAGGCGCCGAAGTCCACCGTCTTGCCGCGGATCTGGCGCAGGCCGGCCCCTGAGCCGACGGACTGGTAGTTGATGCGCACGTTGGTTGCCTTGTTGTAGGCATCCGCCCATTTGGCGTACAGCGGGGCCGGGAAGGTGGCGCCTGCGCCTGTGACATCCTGGGCCATTGTGAGCACGGGAACCACAAGCGCTGTGGCAAGAGCAATGCTGCGAATCGTTGCGGAGATCATCTGAAACCTTTCGTGACGGGTCGAACTGCGCTATGCATTGGGGAGACTCTAGATCCCCCGCATGACAGTGCCGTGACAGCGCGGGGCGTCAAAGCCGTCGCGCGCAGCCGTCACACCTCTGTCACTCTTATGTCATGCGCCCCCGCTAGGCTCCAGATCGATCCCTCCTTCACTCCGCACTTGGGAACCGTCATGATCAAGCCTCGCCGCACGAACTTCCTCACGATGGCGCTGACGGCGCTGCTGCTCGCCGGCTGCGCCACGACCCCCGGCCCGGCATCCATCGCCGATACGGCAGCGCGCGCGCCGCAGTTGACGACGCTCAATCGCCTCATCGCGCAGGCCGGCCTGACCGAGACCCTGCGCGGTCCGGGGCCCTTCACCGTGTTCGCGCCGAGCGACGCGGCCTTCATGGCCGTCCCGGCCAAGACCATGGCCGACCTCGGCGCCGACAAGGAACTGCTGCGGTCGGTGCTGACCTACCACGTGGTACCGGGCGCGATGCCAGCGGCCACGGTCAAGAACGGCAACGTCAAGACAGTCAACGGCGCAACCTTGGCGCTGGCCAAGGCCGGAGCGATCGTGACGGTGGAAGACGCCGCGGTCCTGACCGCCGACGTGGCCGCAACAAACGGCGTCGTCCACGTGATCGACCGCATGCTGATGCCGCCGAAGCGCTGAGCGGTCTGCGGTTCGGCCCGGGGCCCCCGCTCAGGCCCGAACGGTATCTGCCAGACGCTCGGCGCAGGCCTTGGCCTGCGCAGCATCGCGCGCTTCGACCATCACCCGTAGCACCGGCTCCGTGCCCGAGGCGCGGATCAGCACCCGACCCGATGGCCCGAGCTCCTGTTCGACCGCAGCCTGGGCTGCGAGCAGACGCGGGTTGTTGCGGTGATCAGCATCGGTCGCGACCCGCACATTGATCAGCACCTGCGGGAACAGGGTGACGGGCGCGAGCAGCTGTGCCAGCGAGCGGCCCGAGGCCTTCACCGCCTGCAGGATCTGCAGGGCGCTGACGATGCCGTCGCCGGTGGTGTGCTTGTCAAGTGCCAGCAAGTGGCCCGACCCTTCGCCGCCGAGTTGCCATCCGCGTTGCGCTAGGGCTTCGAGCACGTAACGGTCACCGACCTGGGTCCGCACCAGTTCGACGCCCAGCTGGCGCAGTGCCAGCTCGACCGCCATGTTGGTCATCAGCGTGCCGACGACGCCCGGCACGGCTTCACCGCGGGCCAGGCGATCGGTGACCATGACGTAGAGCAGTTCGTCGCCGTTGAACAGGCGGCCGCTGGCATCGACGAGCTGCAGGCGATCGGCGTCGCCGTCGAGTGCGATGCCGTAGGCCGCACCGTGGGCCGCCACCGCATTGACCAGTGCGGCCGGCGCGGTGGCACCAACGCCGGCGTTGATGTTCATGCCGTCGGGAGAGCAGCCGATCTTGACGACGTCGGCGCCGAGTTCGTGGAACACGTCGGGCGCAACATGGTAGGCGGCCCCATGGGCGGCATCGACGACCAGCTTCAGGCCCTTGAGCGATAGGTCGCTGCCGACCGTGCTCTTGCAGAATTCGATGTAACGGCCGCCGGCGTCGTCGATGCGCCGGGCCTTGCCCAGACCGGCCGAACTCGACCATTGCGGCGGTTCCTCCAGCGCAGCCTCGACGGCCAGTTCCCAGGCGTCGGGCAACTTCTGTCCGTTGGCCGAGAAGAACTTGATGCCGTTGTCGGCATAGGCGTTATGCGAAGCGCTGATGACCACGCCGAGGTCCTGCCGCAAGGCGCGCGTCAGGTAGGCCACGCCGGGCGTGGGCAGCGGCCCCGACAGCAAGGTGTCGACGCCGGCCGATGCAAAGCCCGCCTCGAGGGCCGCCTCGATCATGTAGCCCGAGATGCGCGTGTCCTTGCCGATTACCACCGAAGGCCGTGCCGACGTTTGCTTCAGCACACGGCCGACCGCGTGGCCCAGGCGCAGCATGAAGTCGGGCGTGATCGGATCCTGGCCGACCGTGCCGCGGATGCCGTCGGTGCCGAAATGGCGTCTGCTCATGGTTGTATCGCCTCGTTGCTATCTTCGACCGCTCGCCACAGGGAAAACGCATCGACGGTCGCCGCCACGTCATGCACACGGACGACCCGCGCCCCACGTTGCACCGCCAGCAACGCGGCAGCCACGCTAACGGCCTGGCGTTCATGAACGCCCCGGCCGGTCAGGACGCCGAGTGTCGACTTGCGAGACCAACCCACCAGCAGCGGCGCCCCCAGCGAAAGCAATTCGCGCTGGCAGCGCAGCAGGGCCAGATTGTGAGCGACGGTCTTGCCGAAACCAATGCCTGGATCGATGACGATGCGATCGGCGGCAATGCCGCGCGCGCACAACGCGGCTCGGCGTGCGGCGAGGAACTCACGCACCTCGGCCACGATGTCGACATACGTCGGCGTGACCTGCATCGTGCCTGGCTCGCCCTGCATGTGCATCAGGCACACGCCCGCGCTCGGGTGCCCGACCAACACGTCGAGTGCCCCGTCGCACCTCAATGCCCGCACATCGTTGACGATGTCGACGCCGAGGTCGAGTGCGACGCGCATCACCAGCGGCTGGCTGGTGTCGACCGACACGGGTACGCCCAGCGTGAGGGCGTGGCGAAGCACCGGCAGCACACGCTGCAACTCCTCTTCAGCGCTTGGCTTGCGTGCGCCAGGGCGGGTCGACTCGCCGCCGATATCCAGGATGTGTGCACCCTCGCGCAGCAGCGTGTTGCAGTGCGCGATCGCATTGGCAGCGTCGGCATACTGACCGCCGTCGGAGAACGAGTCGGGCGTGACGTTGACGATGCCCATCACCCGCGGCTCACCGAGGTCGATCGCAAAGCGGGTGGTTCGCCAGGTCGTCATGCCTACAAACAGCGGCGCCAAGGCGACTTGCGCTTCAGCGTAGGCTCATTTCGAGCAGCGACGTGGGGCCAGAGCTAGAGCCCCGCCGCGCAGGATTGCAAGCGCACGTTCAGGCCGTCGCCGTAGCCTCGCCCGTACCCACCGCCGGCGTGCCGCCGCCCCCCTTGGGTGGCGTCGAAGTCGGCCAGTCCTTGGGCGCCCGCGGAGGCTTGCCGGCCATGATGTCATCGATCTGCTCGCTGTCGATGGTCTCCCATTCGAGCAGTGCATGCGCCATGGCGTGGATCTTGTCCTGGTTGTCCTCGATCAGCTTGCGCGCGACCCCGTACTGCTCGTCGATGATGCGGCGGATCACCAGGTCGACCTTGCGCATCGTCTCTTCGGACATCGTCGTCGTCTTGGTCACCGAGCGGCCGAGGAAGACCTCGCCTTCGTTCTCGGCATAGACCATCGGACCCAGTTCGTCGGTCATGCCGTAACGGGTAACCATGTCGCGGGCGATCGCCGTGGCGCGCTCGAAGTCGTTGGAAGCGCCGGTGGTCATCTGGTGCATGAACACCTCTTCGGCGATGCGGCCGCCGAACAGCACACTGATCGTCGACAGCATCCGCTCCTTGTCCAGGCTGTAGCGGTCGCCCTCGGGCAGCTGCATCGTCACGCCGAGAGCGCGGCCGCGCGGGATCACCGTCACCTTGTGCACCGGGTCGGTCTTGGGCATCAGCTTGGCCACCAGCGCATGCCCGGATTCGTGATACGCAGTGTTCTTGCGCTCTTCCTCGGGCATGACCATGCTCTTGCGCTCGGGGCCCATCATGATCTTGTCTTTGGCCTTCTCGAAGTCGACCATCTCGACCACGCGCCCGTTGCGGCGCGCGGCGAACAAGGCCGCTTCGTTGACCAGGTTGGCCAGGTCGGCACCGGAAAAGCCCGGCGTGCCGCGGGCCAGCAGGTCGGCGCGGATGTCCTGGCCGACCGGCACCTTGCGCATGTGCACGTTGAGGATCGCCTCGCGGCCGCGCACGTCGGGCAGCGAGACATAAACCTGGCGGTCGAAGCGGCCCGGGCGCAGCAGCGCCGGGTCGAGGATGTCAGGCCGGTTGGTGGCGGCCATCACGATCACGCCGAGGTTGGTCTCGAAACCATCCATCTCGACCAGCATCTGGTTCAGCGTCTGCTCGCGCTCGTCGTTGCCGCCGCCCAGGCCGGCGCCGCGGTGTCGTCCGACGGCGTCGATCTCATCGACGAAGATGATGCACGGTGCACTCTTCTTGGCTTGCTCGAACATGTCGCGCACGCGCGCGGCACCAACGCCGACGAACATCTCGACGAAATCCGAGCCGCTGATGCTGAAGAACGGCACCTTGGCCTCGCCCGCAATGGCCTTGGCCAGCAGCGTCTTGCCGGTGCCGGGAGGGCCGACCAACAGCACGCCGCGCGGGATGCGCCCACCCAGCTTCTGGAAACGCTGCGGATCCTTCAGGAAGTCGACCAGTTCCTTGACCTCTTCCTTGGCCTCCTCGCAGCCGGCCACGTCGGCAAAGGTCGTCGTGTTGTTGGCCTCGTCGAGCATGCGCGCCTTGCTCTTGCCGAAGCTGAATGCGCCGCCCTTGCCGCCGCCTTGCATCTGGCGCATGAAGTAGACCCAGACGCCGATCAAGAGCAGGAACGGGCCCCAACTGATCAGGATGGTCATCAGCAGCGACGGTTCTTCGCGCGGCTTGACGTCGAACTTCACGCCGTTGTTGATCAGATCGCCAACCAGGCCACGGTCAAGGTAGGTCGCAGTGCTGCGAATTCGCTTGTCGTCATTGGTCGTGGCAATGATCTCGGTGCCCCCCGCAGCGCCCTCTTGCAGCGTGACCGACTTGATGCGCTTGCTGCGCACTTCCTCGAGAAAGTCCGAATAGCCGATCTGGCCGCCCGCGACCGCCCCGCGGTCGAACTGCCTGAACACGGTGAACAGCACCAGCGCGATCACCAGCCAGACAGCGATCTTGGAAAACCATTGATTGTTCAACTCGGCTCCTTGTGCCGTTGTCCTGCAGTGCACCTCGAAAACGGCGCAACTCTCGATGTGGGGCCGATTTTAGTCCCGTCAAGGCGGGCTGTGCTGGTGAGCAATTGACAGCTCCCCTGACCGGATCAGGCCTTTTTCAGACCGATCCCGACCAGAAAGGTTTCCGACGAGCGGTCGCGCGAAGCTTTTGGCTTGACCGGCCGCACCACCCGAAACGTCTTCTTGAACAATTCGACCAGCTGGCTGTAGCCACTGCCGTGGAACAGCTTGACCACCAGCGCGCCTTCGGGCCGCAGGTGCCGCAACGCGAACTCCAGCGCCAACTCGACCAGATGGGCGACGCGGGCGGCGTCCGAACTGGCAATGCCCGACAGGTTGGGCGCCATGTCCGACAGCACCAGATCGACCGGTCGCCCAGCCAAGGCTGCCTCCAGCTCGCCGAGCACGGCTTCTTCGTTGAAATCACCCTGGATGAACTGCACACCTTCGATCGGCTCGACCTCGACCAGATCGAGCCCGATGATCGTGCCATTCAACTGCCCGACGGCGGCACCGCCGATGCCGGCCTCCTTGGGCGCGAAACGGCGTCGCAGGTACTGGCTCCAGGCCCCCGGGGCAGCGCCGAGGTCGACCACGACCTGCCCGGGCCTGATCAGCCCGAGCGTCTCGTCGATCTCTTTCAACTTGTAGGCGGCGCGAGCCCGATAGCCTTCGCGCTGGGCCAGCTTCACATAGGGATCATTGATGTGATCGGCAAGCCATGCCTTGTTGACCTTCTTGCTCTTGGTCTTGATCTTCATTGCGCGTTGACAGCCGGCGCGAGCCGGTTGCGTCGAAGGCTCACTTCGCGAAGCGAGGTGAAGGCGCGTCAGCGACGGCCGACGACATAATACGGACATGCCCGCGATTCAACTCACTCCCGCTCAGCGCAAGGTGCAGCGCGCTGCGGCGCACTGCCTCGACCCGGTGGTTGCCATCGGCGGCGAGGGCCTCACCGCTGCCGTGCGCAAGGAGGCCGATGCCGCGTTGAATGCCCACGGGCTGATCAAGGTGCGCGTCTTCAGTGATGACCGCGAAGCCCGCGAGGCGGTCTTTCGTGACCTTGCGGAGACGCTCGGTGCCGCGCCGATCCAGCACATCGGCAAGTTGCTGGTGCTGTGGCGGCCGCTGCCGCCGGATGAGCAGGCCCGCCGCGACGGCCGCATGCCGGGATCGCGCGTCGTCAAGATCCTCAAGTTCAGCAAGAGTGGCAACCACCGGCCGCAGGTGAAGAAGCTCACGGTCCACGGCAATCAACGTGTCACAGCGGGTGGCATGATCAAGCGCGCGAAGAAGCGCACCGCCAGCGCCAAGAAGAACGCCACCTGAGCGCGCAGGCTCAGACGTAGCGCACGTCCATGATCTCGTAGCTCTTGACACCCCCGGGCGCCTGCACATCGGCGACATCGCCGACTTCCTTGCCGATCAGGGCCCGCGCAATCGGCGAGCTGATCGAGATCAGCCCGAGCTTCAGATCGGCCTCGTCGTCGCCGACGATCTGGTAGGTGACCGTTGCGCCGCTGGCCTCCTCCTCGAGGTCGACCGTGGCGCCGAAGACGACGCGCCCGCCGGCATCGAGTGTCGCCGGGTCGATCACCTGGGCAGCAGCCAGCTTGCCCTCGAGCTCGAGGATCCGGCCCTCGATGAATCCCTGCTTGTCCTTGGCGGCTTCGTACTCCGCGTTCTCCGACAGATCACCTTGCGCACGGGCCTCCGAGATGGCCAGGATCACCGCATGTCGCTCGATGCCTTTCAACTGCTGCAACTCGGCCTTGAGCTTGTGCCAGCCGCGGACGGTCAGAGGAACAGTGGCCATGGTGGATCTGGGAGCAAAGGGCGGGTCAGAAACGAAGCCGCCGCCCGGGTCCGTGAAGGACACCTGGCGGCGGGGAACTGGAAGGGATTCTAGTGCAGCAGCTGAGCGTGCAGTTCCTGCAATGACAGGACGCCGAAGTCGTCCTGATGCTTCATCGCTTCGGTGGCGGCCTCGCAGCCCGCCATCGTCGTGTAGTAGGTCACCCGGTTGGCGAGCGCCGCCGTGCGGATGTAGCGCGAGTCGGCGATCGCTGTACGCGTCTCGTCGACCGTCGTGAAGACCAGCTGGATATCGCCGGCCTTGATCAGATCCGCAATGTGCGGGCGGCCGTCCTTGACCTTGTTGACAGGTTTCACCGGGACGCCCGCCGCGGCGATCGCCGCAGCCGTGCCCTTGGTGGCGAGCACGGAAAAGCCCAAGTCGTGCAGATCGGAGGCGACCTTGACCGCGCGAACCTTGTCACCGTCCTTGACCGTGATCACGACCGTCCCCTGATCAGGCAGACGCGAGCCCGCGCCCAGCTGGCTCTTCAGCATGGCCTCGCCAAAGCTGACCCCCACCCCCATCACCTCGCCGGTCGAACGCATCTCCGGGCCGAGGATGGGATCGACGCCCGGGAACTTGTTGAACGGGAACACGGCTTCCTTGATGCTGAAGTATGGCGGAATGACTTCGTGCGGTGCCCGCCCCCCGAGGCCAACCTGTCTGTTGAGCCTCTGCCCGGCCATGCAGCGCGCGGCGATCTTGGCCAACGGCTGCCCGGTGGCTTTGCTGACATAGGGCACGGTGCGCGAGGCACGCGGGTTGACCTCGAGCACGAAGACCACCGCCTCGTCGCCCTCGCCTTGAATCGCGAACTGCACGTTCATCAGGCCAATGACCTTCAGCGCTTTGGCCATCATCGTCGTCTGTCGGCGCAATTCGTCCTGCAAGGCCGATGACAGCGAATACGGCGGCAGCGAACAGGCCGAATCGCCAGAGTGCACGCCGGCCTGCTCAATGTGTTCCATGATGGCGCCGATCATCACGTCGGCACCGTCGCTGATGCAGTCGACATCGACCTCGATGGCGTCGTCAAGGAAGCGGTCCAGCAGTACGGGAGACTTCTCCGACACGCGGACGGCCTCGCGCATGTAGCGCTCGAGGTCCTTGTCGCCGTGCACGATTTCCATCGCGCGGCCGCCCAACACATAGCTCGGCCGCACCACCAGCGGGTAGCCGATCTCCTGCGCCAATCGCAGCGCCGCCTCTTCGGTGCGCGCCGTGCGGTTGGGTGGCTGGCGCAAGCCCAGGGTCTGCAGCAGCTTCTGGAAACGCTCGCGATCTTCGGCGATGTCGATCGAGTCCGGACTGGTGCCGATGATCGGCACGCCGGCGCGCTCGAGATCCAGCGCAAGTTTCAAAGGCGTCTGGCCGCCATACTGGACGATCACGCCGGTGGGACGCTCCTTGTCGACAATCTCGAGCACGTCCTCCAGCGTCACCGGCTCGAAGTACAGCCGGTCGCTGGTGTCGTAGTCGGTCGACACGGTCTCCGGGTTGCAGTTGACCATGATGGTCTCGTAGCCGTCTTCGCGCATGGCCAGCGCAGCGTGCACGCAACAGTAATCGAACTCGATGCCCTGGCCGATGCGGTTGGGCCCGCCGCCCAGCACCATGATCTTCTTCCTCGTGGTCGGCTCGGCCTCGCACTCTTCGTCGTAGGTCGAGTACAGGTAAGCCGTCTCGGTGGCGAACTCGGCCGCACAGGTATCGACGCGCTTGTAGACAGGACGCACACCGAGCGCATGGCGCTTGGCGCGCACCTCGTGCTGGTTCGTCGCCAGCAGCTTGGCGATGCGCCGGTCGGCGAAGCCCTTGCGCTTCAGGTAGCGCAATTCGTCGGCGCTCAGCGAGGCCAGCGTGCGGCCGGCAAGGGCTTGCTCGGTCTGGATCAACTGCTCGATCTGGGCCAGGAACCACGGGTCGATCGCGGTTTCCTCGAACACCTCGGCCAGCGACATGCCGATGCGAAACGCGTCACCGACGTAGAGGATGCGCTCGGGCCCCGCCTCGCCAATCTCCTGCACGATCTCGTCACGGTCGCTGCTGCGCTCGGTCAAGCCGTCGATACCGGTCTCCAGGCCGCGCAGGGCCTTCTGGAAACTCTCCTGGAAGGTGCGGCCGATCGCCATCACCTCGCCGACCGACTTCATCTGCGTCGTCAGCCGTGCGTCGGCGGCCGGGAACTTCTCGAACGCGAAGCGCGGAATCTTGGTGACGACGTAGTCGATGCTCGGTTCGAAACTCGCCGGCGTGGCGCCGCCGGTGATGTCGTTGCGCAACTCATCCAGCGTGTAGCCCACCGCCAGCTTGGCGGCAACCTTGGCAATCGGGAAACCCGTCGCCTTCGAAGCCAGTGCCGACGAGCGCGACACGCGCGGATTCATCTCGATCACGACCATGCGTCCGGTCTTGGGGTCGACCGAGAACTGCACGTTCGAACCCCCGGTGTCGACGCCGATTTCGCGCAGGATCGCGATGCTCGCATTGCGCAGCAGCTGGTACTCCTTGTCGGTCAGCGTCTGCGCCGGCGCCACGGTGATCGAGTCGCCGGTGTGAATGCCCATCGGGTCGAGGTTCTCGATCGAGCAGACGATGATGCAGTTGTCCGCCGTGTCGCGGACGACCTCCATCTCGAACTCCTTCCAGCCGATCAGGCTCTCCTCGATCAGCAGTTCCTTGGTCGGCGACAGATCCAGGCCGCGCTTGCAGATCTCCTCGAACTCCTCGGGGTGGTAGGCGATGCCGCCGCCGGTACCGCCGAGCGTGAAGCTGGGCCGGATGACCATCGGGAAGCCCGTGCCGCCGATCTCGACGGCGATGCGCTTCTGTACCGCCAACGCCTCGTCCAGCGAATGCGCGATGCCGCTCTTGGCCGAGGCCAGGCCGATGCCCGTCATCGCGTCCTTGAACTTCAGCCGGTCCTCGGCCTTCTCGATCGCCTGCTCGTTGGCGCCGATCATCTCGACGCCGTACTTGGCCAGCACGCCGTTCTTGTGCAGGTCGAGTGCGCAGTTCAGCGCTGTCTGCCCACCCATCGTCGGCAACACTGCGTCGGGGCGCTCCTTGGCAATGATCTTCTCCACCACCTGCCAGGTGATCGGTTCGATGTAGGTGGCGTCCGCCATGCCCGGGTCGGTCATGATCGTTGCCGGATTGCTGTTGACCAGGATGACACGGTAGCCCTCCTCGCGCAGCGCCTTGCACGCCTGGGCACCGGAGTAGTCGAACTCGCAGGCCTGGCCGATGACGATCGGCCCGGCACCGATGATCAGGATGCTTTTCAGGTCAGTGCGCTTGGGCATCTCAGGGCTTCTCCATCAGCGCAATGAACCGATCGAACAGGTAGGCAATGTCGTGCGGGCCGGGCGACGCCTCGGGGTGGCCCTGAAAGGAGAACGCGGGCCTGTCGGTGCGCGCCAGACCCTGCAACGTGCCGTCGAACAGGCTCACATGGGTAGGCCGCAGCTGCGCCGGCAAGGCTTTCTCGTCGACCGCGAAGCCGTGGTTCTGACTGGTGATGCTGACGCGGCCGCTGTCGAGGTCCTTGACTGGGTGGTTGGCACCGTGGTGGCCGAACTTCATCTTGAAGGTCCTGGCACCCGAGGCCAGGGCCAGGATCTGGTGGCCGAGGCAGATACCGAAGGTCGGGATACCGCGCCCGACCAGCGTGCGTGCGGCTGCGATCGCATAGTCACAGGGCTCGGGGTCGCCGGGGCCGTTGCTGAGAAACACGCCGTCGGGACGCAGTTCCAGGACGTCGGTGGCTGGCGTCTGGGCCGGCACCACGGTGACGCGGCAGCCGCGGCTGGCCAACATGCGCAGGATGTTGCGTTTGACGCCGAAGTCGTAGGCCACCACGTGAAAGCGCGGCGACAGCTGTTGGCCATAGCCCAGCCCGAGCGTCCATTCAGATTCACTCCAGCTGTAGCGCTCGCGCGCCGACACGACCCTGGCCAGGTCCAGCCCCCCCATGCTCGGCGCGCCGCGCGCGATGGCCAAGGACTCATGAACCTGCGTCGGACCGATCGGCGTGCCGGCCACGAAGGTCATGATGCAGCCGCTTTGCGCACCATGCGTGCGCAGGTGGCGCGTCAGCTTGCGGGTATCGACATCGGCAATCGCGACCGCGCCCTCGCGCGTCAGGTAGTCCGCCAAGGTCATCGTGCTGCGAAAGTTCGACGCCAGCAGTGGCAAGTCCTTGATGACCAGACCCGCCGCAAAGACCTTCGAGGCCTCCACGTCTTCGGCATTGATGCCGTAGTTGCCGATGTGTGGGTAAGTCAGCGTGACGATCTGTCGGCAGTAGCTCGGGTCGGTGAGGATTTCCTGGTAGCCGGTGAGCGCCGTGTTGAACACCACTTCGCCGGCGGCATGACCGGCGGCGCCGATCGAAGTGCCGTGAAATACCGTTCCGTCTGCGAGCGCAAGAACGGCAGGGGGCAGGACAGGCAGCAAGACAGGCTCCGGAGCGGGGCGCCCAGCACGACTCCTGAGCACGCTGCCGACCGCGTCCGGCCCGGCCTCGGGCCTGGCACGCGTGTCTTGATCGTCAGGGTCCAGGAAGGCTGAAACGGTGGGTGCAGGCAAACCGAAAGATTATAAGGGCGCAGTCATCTTCGGCCGTCGCGCAGGCATGCACCTGACGCTCAGATGCGCAACGCCGCGATGCCGGCCCGGGCGATCTGCGCGTCATCGCTGGCCTTGACGCCGCTGACGCCGACAGCGCCGATGCAATGGCCGTGGACCATCACCGGCACGCCGCCCTCGAGCATGCCTTCAAGGCCCGGCGCGCTGAGAAACGCCGTGCGCGGGCCGTTGATCATCTCTTCGTAGATCCGGCTGTCGCGTCGCCCGAGCGCCGCAGTTCGGGCCTTGGCCGGCGCGATCTGCGCCGAAATGGGCGCTGCGCCGTCGAGCCGCTGCAGCCACAACAGGTGCCCGCCATCGTCGACGATGGCGACGGTCACCGGCCAGTTGTTCTGGCGGGCCTCAGCCTCTGCAGCCGCGGCAATGAGGCGGGCATCATCCACGCCGAGAAAGGGTTTGCTATTCATTTGGGGGTCCGTGGCAAGGTTATTTCCGAGCGCCGAAGTAGGGAACTAGAATTCTCGCCGCGGGTCACAATCCGCGTCGCCCATATCTTTGGAGGTCCGTGACGATGAACGAGCAACTGCAACCCGCCTATATCGGGCAAGCCGGCGCCGGCGCGCTTTCCGAGCAGCGCAATCGCGTCCTGCGCAACACTTATTGGCTGCTTGCATTGTCGCTGGTCCCCACGGTGATCGGCGCATGGGTCGGCGTCAGCACCGGCGTCGTGGCCAAGCTGGGCATGGGCATCAGCACCATCGTCTTCCTGGCCGGCGCCTTCGGGTTCATGTTCGCGATCGAAAAGTTCAAGAACTCGAGCACCGGTGTCGTCGTACTGCTCGGCTTCACGTTCTTCATGGGCCTGATGCTGTCGCGCATGTTGGCGGCGGTACTCGGCTTCAGCAATGGCGCATCGCTGATCATGTACGCTTTCAGCGGCACCGCGGCTGTGTTCTTCGCCATGGCCAGCCTGGCCAGCGTGATCAAGCATGACCTGTCCAATATGGGCAAGTTCCTGTTCGTTGGCGCGATCCTGTTGCTGGTCACCGGCATCATCAACATCTTCGTACAGTCGAGCGCACTGATGATCACGCTGTCGGTGATCGCGATCGGCTTGTTCTCGGCCTTCATGCTGTACGACCTGAAGCGCGTGATCGACGGCGGCGAAACCAACTACATCAGCGCCACGCTGGCCATCTACCTGGATGTCTACAACGTGTTCCAGAGCCTGCTGGCGCTGCTGGGGATCTTCGGCGGTGAAAGAGAGTAACGCTTCGGCAAGCTCCACATGAATGGCAAGGGGCCCCTTTTCGGGGCCCCTTGCGTTTGCCGCTACCCGCGCTCGAACACCACCAGGCTCTCGACGTGCGCGGTGTGCGGGAACATGTTCACTGCCCCCGCGGCGGCACAGCGGTAGCCCGCCTGGTGCACCAGCAGCCCGGCATCGCGCGCCAGCGTCGCAGGGTTGCAGCTGACATAGACGATGCGCCGCGGCGGCACCCAGCCGGGTGCCAGCGAGGGGTCGACATGCAACTCTGCGAGTGCCTTCGCCAGCGCGAACGCGCCCTCACGCGGAGGATCCACCAACCACTTCTCTGCCGCACCATCGGCCGCCAGCTGCACGGCGGTCAATTCAAAGAGATTGCGGGCCTCAAAGCGTGTGTTCGCGCGCAGGCCATTGCGCTCAGCATTGGTGGCCGCTCGCTGAACCAGCACCTCGCTGCCCTCAATGCCCAGCACGTGACGCGCCCGGGTCGCCAGCGGCAGCGTGAAATTGCCCAGGCCACAAAACCAATCGATCACGTGCTCATGGGGTTGCACGTCGAGCAGCCGCAGCGCGCGGCCGACCAGCACGGTGTTGATGTACGGGTTGACCTGAGTGAAGTCGGTCGGCTTGAACGGCATGGCGACACCAAACTCGGGCAGGGTGTAGGCCAGAACGTCGCCGCCGTCGTCGAGGCGCTCTGCGGTTTCCGGCCCCTTGGGCTGCAACCACCATTGCACATGATGCTCGACACCGAACCCGCGCAGGCGCTCCCGGTCTGCGGCCGAGAGCGGCTCCAGATGGCGCAGGACCAACGCCACCACGGCATCGCCCACCGCGACCTCGACCTGGGGCAGGCGCTCACGAGCGTCCATGGCCATCACCAGGTCGCGCAATGGCAACAGCAGCGCGCTCACCTGCGGCGGTAGCACGGCGCAACTCTGCATGTCGGCAATGAAGCTCGACTTGCGCTCGTGAAAGCCCACCAATACCGTGCCCTTCTTGGCCACGTAGCGCACCGACAGCCGCGCCCGGTGGCGGTAGCCCCATGCCGGGCCCTCGATCGCCCTCAACACGACCTCGGGCCGCACCTTGCCCAGGTGCCACAGGCCATCTTCGAGCGCACGCTGCTTGACCGCAACCTGTGCAGCCGGGTGCAGATGCTGCATCTTGCAGCCGCCGCAGGCGCCGGCATGCAATCCGAAATGAATGCATGGCGGGCGTACGCGCTGTGCGCTGTCACGCGCCAGCGCCGTCAGCGTGGCCTGCTCCCACTGATTTTTGCGCCGGTTCACCCGCACCTGCACCGTCTCGCCCGGCAGTGCGCCCTCGATGAAGATCACCTTGCCTTGGGCGTCGTGCGCAACGCCTTGGGCTTCGAGATCGAGCGACTCGACCGTCAGCCACTCGTTGTCTGCTGTCATTGGTAGACGTTGGTTCCTAAGCGGCCCGAAGGCCGGGTTCAGAGCCAACGCCCCCGTTCAAACCGTGCATGCGGATTTCCCGCACACGGCTTACCAGTGGTCTGTCGGCTCGCAGCAGTACG
>Ga0315288_10002339_pt1 | contig 24536 bp, 19 predicted proteins | sample YL17G11_20_MG_FD_203454 | JGI IMG/M metagenome (GOLD analysis project Ga0315288, IMG submission 203454) | Sediment microbial communities from Yellowstone Lake, YNP, Wyoming, USA - YL17G11_20 | ecosystem: Environmental > Aquatic > Freshwater > Lake > Sediment | place: USA: Wyoming | collected... | reverse complement strand
GTGAATGGATCAGGTGATAAAGATCCCATGCCAGTTGCAGATTGAGCCAGAATTGTGCTTCCATACCAAAGAGTTGCTCAAGGCGAAGTGCCGTATCCGGAGTAATCCCCCGCTTGCCATGGATCAGTTCATTAATGCGCGGGTATGACACGCCAATTTTTGCGGCCAGCTCTGTTTGTGACATGCAGATCGGCTTCAGAAACTCTTCCAGGAGCATTTCCCCTGGATGGGTTGGGGGACCGCTTGTGGGAATGCGAACCATTTTTTATCTCTCCTTTCTATGGAAGGCCTTAACCTCAGGAAAACCCTAAGGGATACACTTAGTGAAAATCCGTAATTTCTACCCTTTCCGGACCTTCGGAAGTCCAAATGGAGCCCCACGGGCAAAGCCCGTGGTACCTCCATGAAAATACCCTCCTACGCCCATAGGCGCTGAAACGCTTCAGTGCGCTAGTGCCAGGGCTTCGGCGGGTTATCCGCCAGTAGCGGAATCCGCCGTAGCATCAACCCAAGGGCACAGGGTGACTTAGCTGCAGAGTCCGCATTCATGCACGGGCAAAGCCCGTGGTATTCTGCGTAGGCGGATAAAACATACTCTGAATTGATCATTAATCCGAATGCTATATTGCCCCTGTCGATCACCTTTTAGAGCTTCCAATTTATTCCCCGGCGGAATTCGCAATGACTCGAAGGAAATCACGGCGTTCAATTGATCGAGCTTTCTACGAGCTACGGGCCAAATTCGTTCCGGACAGGTGAGGCGAGCCTCTTTCGAATTAATTCGATTAAAAATGTCTTCAGTGCCCCGATCAAAAAACGATTTTATCAAGTCGCGAGCCTTGAAAAAAGAGTTTGTCTTCAGATAATTTTCTTTTTCTAAATATAACGAATAATGTTATACATGTCAACATTATACTCATTGGACACCCCCCTTGTCCATGGAATGACTGGCCAGGTACGGGATTATTAAGTTTAACAAAATTTATAATTTTATGGATGTCCCTAATTATCTTGCTTGATCGCCACGAACAGGGGGAAGCGTTTTGATGTTCAGTTGCAGCATCCGATCAGTGTCAAATATGGGGTCAATCCTTGACATTTACCAATCTGTCAACTCAAGTCCGTCTTCCCACATAAAAGAAAAGTGTCAATTTTCAACAACGTCCCATCCCAAGATTTAAAATGTCCTTCCATCCCAGATCTCAAATTAAAAAAGGTTGAACTTAATTTCAGCCTCTTTTTCCAAGAAGTTCATAGACCTTTTCAGCTAGTTTCAACTGTTCCTCTTCGTCCAACCTCAGTCCACTTTCTAACATATTGATATATTTATTAATTTCTGCATCTTCCTTCCTTAGTTCGGCTATTTTTTCATTCAGATTTCTAATCTCTAAATCAAACTCTCCTAAATTCATACCTAAGTTTAATCTCCTATTTAGAAAAGAAAGGGTTAGCTTTGTTGCGTGGGGATCTTCTCTAGTGGCTAAATAAAATGGTATTTCCGGCCAAAGACTCACTCCCGGAATTCCCCTTCTTTTAGCTAACCACAAAAGATAGCTACTTATCGCTGGCGGCCCTTCCCAGGTCATATTTTCTAGTCCGTAGCCTTGAAGACTTTTTTTAAGTTCTGGCTGATTGAAAACCGTCAATATCCTCCGGAGGCTGGTATGGGCAATAAAAGAAACGACCCCGCTAAGGGTATACAACTCTTTAGCATGGCAGTGATATTCAGCGAAATCCAGAACTGAGTTTAGGAATTGATAATGCTCAAATACAGGTTCGTCACTTCTAAAGATCAAGAGATTATCTTTCTCACAAGCCCAGAATTTACTTTCTGGAACCTGGACTAAATCATCTTTAAATCTTACCCCTCCAAATGGGAAAAAGCCTAAAGGTTTAATTTCAGCAATTTCTTTGGCTCCTAGTTTTTCATTCAAAAAATCAATAACCTTGGGTCCTAATTTCCCAATATCCTGAGTTTGCCAACCGACAATCAGAGATGGGCTTTGCAGCTGGGGCATTTGGTAAATCTCAAACGGGTCTTTCTCCACCCTCATCGCCTCCCTTTTTAAATCGTTCATCAATATATATCTGAGCCTGAATAGTTATTGTTCCTGGTTTAGTTTGAGCAACAAATTTTCTTTGATCATACTCCTTTTTCATTTCCGGAGGGAATTTTGCATAAAAACTTTCGATAATCTCTTCGACTTGTGCTTCCATTTTATTCAGGAAACTAAAATCAATTCTAATTCCTAAAATTTCAGCAAAGACCTCAAGGACCGATTTTGAAGCCTTTGGATATGGGAAAGAGGCTCCAGAAAGCCAATCTGGTATTTCTCCCATTAGACAAATAGTTTCCAGCCCCCTTTTCTTAGCGAGCGCTAGCAAAAGACCATTCAAGCCAGTGATGGTCCCTTCACCTTCACCTCTCACTCCTATTTCACTCATCAATATTGTATTTGGATACTTCTTTACTTCCCTTATTAAATTCTCAGAACTTACGACTGCACAAACTCTTGGTTTCATCTGGTGATGAATCGGCGAAATACAAGCTCCAGAGGTGTAAACTCTCTGGCAGTCAAATTTTAAACTTACCTCTAATACAAGATTAGCCATCTGATAAGCTTTTTCTCCTCTGGCATACATTCCTCCTCCTTCAGTGGGCTGCTCTTCTCCAACGAAAAATATCAAATCTTTCTTCTCGAGCCTCTCATAATAGAATTTGTTACTCGGAAACTCTAAATCTTCCAACAAGCCATCTCTGATTGAAACCTTCCTCGGATAGAAGAAATCCCAACTCTCTATTTCTCCAAATTCCTCCGCCTTTAATATACCTTTTAAAGTATTCGCCGCAATTATCCCAATGTTTCCGATCCCTGGCCAGCTAACAAACATAATTGGTTTTTCAAGCTCAGGCTCTCTGTAAAGCTTAATTCCCATTTCCTTACTTCCTTTCTCGTTTTTTAATTCAGTCCTTCAGAAATTATTCAGTTTAAAGGCGAATTCCACCTAAATTATCTCATTTCTAAATCTCAAAAGCTTTAGGATTAAGAAGCGAAAACTGATAGGCTTTCACCTTCAGTTTCAGGGAAATGGGTTTTTCAGATAGGTTTGGGCTCTAATCAAGTTTTTCTCTTTTCTTTATACCATCTAAATATCTTTAGCAATTCTTCAATGTCAACATCTCCACATTTAGCACAAAGATAAAAGAGATGGAATGTTCTTCTCCCAATAGTTACAGCAACACCCTGCAATCCTTGCTGCTTCCCACACTTTAAACAACATTCAAGATTCTCTCCCATATTTCTCATTGGTCGAACTCATCTATCCCTCCCCTATCTGATAAATGGTAAAAAAACCATTCCTTCTGAAGAGTGGAGTCTAAAATGCATCTCCTGACCATATACCCACCTAACGGGTTAAAGTTTTTTATTACTTATTCAGATACTTGTGGCGGAGGGTCCTCCGATCTTCCCTTCCAACTCTTTTATTTTGGCTTCAAGTTGAAAAATCCTCTCTTCAGTCCCTTTCTTATAACTCTCCATCTCCTTATCTTTAGAAGCCAATTGTTGATTCAGGTCCGCTTCCCTCTGTTCAAGGAGCTTCTTTAACGTTTGAAGATTTTCCTCCTTCTTTCCGAGTTCTTCGGTGATTTCTTTAACCTTCGATTCCAATTCTTTAATCTTTGAAGAATTCTCTTTCTTCAGTCGGGAGAGATCCTTTTTATTCTCCTCAACCACTTGATCTTTCCTTTGAAGGTCTGCCTTCAACCTTTCGATCTCCTTCCCTTTTCTCTCAATCTCTTCGGTTTGGCTCTTGACCTGTGATTCGAATCCTTTGATCTTCATATTCGATCCCCTTTTTAACCTTGCCATCTCTCGCTTCAGTTCAGCCACCTCATCCTTCTTTGCTGGTTTTTTTACTAATTTCTTCATCGTATTTCCCCCTTTCTTTTATCTCCCCCACCTTGCCTTGCCTTCCATCCCAAGTGGGAAGAGTTTGAGAGTTAGGATTTAAATTCTTCTCCTGTCCATATACCTCCCCTCTAGGTTAAAGATCATTAAGAAGAGAGTGCCTCAGTTTCGATAAGAGCTTACCAAATTTTGGCAAAGGTATCAACAAGGATTTAAGGATGGTTGTCTCTAAATTCTGGCACTACACATTAGGGGATATTAGTGTTAATAAAAATGATAATAAATCTGGCGATTGTGGCTTCTTTCAAATTTGACGCTTTCACCTGCTCTTCACTTTCGTACCGTGAAAAAAATTGAAGATTACGGGTTAAAAGTGACGGCATAAAGGCTAGGTCGCATAGTGACCAGCCGTTTTAAGAAGTGCACCCAAAGAACTCATCCTGAGGCCTGTGTCCAGAAGATTTCAACTGGCAAACTTCTCGCCAAAATTCTCACAGGCATTGGTGGGACGGTTGACTTCGTCATCGCTTAATGGTTCGCGCTTGTATTGGTAGGGCATGGATTATAGTAAAATTAACTTGCTATTTTTTGCAGTCCCCCTTTTTAGCTTTTGCTGCACACTGATTACAAAGCTTGCCCGAGGTAGGTTTTCTTTTCACTTCTTTATAATCCGATGCTGGCCAGAGGGAACAATTCTGGCACCAATGCCACGTGTCCTTACCATTTCTCTTGCGGTAAATTGGCATAATTTAAGCCTCCTTTGATATGGATTTAAACAGGTTCTTTTCTTTCATTATACGATAAAACGACAAGATGACGCAAGTAAATTATCCACAAGTGAGGAAAATAAAAGGACTGGCTAAGGAGAAGGAAATAAAGATGTCGTCTTTCTACGTAGAAGGCGACAGAAAATTGGTCAGAACACTTTTCAATAATCCTTTGACAGGTGGCTAAACTGAAAGTGGAACACTAACCTTAAAGCTGAGGCTGATAAGAACTTTATCTCCATCCCTCACTTCGGCCTTCCAGTTGCCCGCATGTTGCGGGCGAAGGGTAATATAGCTATAAACTGACCATGATGGAGGTTTGACCTCAATATCTATTCTGTGGAATTCCTTCCCCTTACAGAGCCAGACATGGGTAATGTTTCCTTCTCTCTGTGCCTTGATTCTTGTGAAGAGGTAGGCTCTTTGGTTATTGCATGTAAATTCGGAACTTTTTCCCGTAAGGATTATGCGACCGCTTTCCTGTTCTATCCTCGTCCCCATGCTGGCCTCAAGAACTTCGAAAGAAAAAACTTCTGGTGCAATAGCTTCCTTGGCCTCAACTTCCTTTGGCCTTAAAGTCTCCCTCTTTTGGGCTTGATCCGTTGCTGGGGTTCTCACCTTTTCTTGAAGTTGTGTAGGAGGTGGAATGGAAGGGAGTTCATTGGATATGAAATATACGAAAAGTGCGATGAAGAGAATGATTCCAAAAATACCGACGAAAAGGGGGGATGGTCCGCCCCTTTCTTTCAGCGGCGGGATCTGTTGTGTTCCCTCCAGCGGTTTAGGGATGCTAAGACTTTTCAGATAGTTTTGATACCGGAGAACAACATCTTTCGGGTCAAAACCGAGATATCTGGCATAGACAGTAAGGAATCCTTTCACATAAACAGCAGGGGGCAGAAGCTCATACCTGTCTTCTTCGATTGCCCTAAGGAAGTGTTCCCTGATCTTGGTGAATTTGGTGGCCTCCTCCAGAGACAGATTTCGAAGCTCCCTCTCTACTTTCAGGCATTTCCCGGCGGATTCCATGGTTCTTAAAAGAGAAAAAATCTAATCACATTATCGGCCTTTTTTGGTTTTATGTAAACTGGAATTATTAACCAAGACCGTTTCTTGGGTGGAGTATCACCATATCTCTAATTCAAGGTAGTATCCTGAGACCCATAGAGAGCGATATGACAGCGTGGGCTCTTCGGTTTTTAACCATACCTCCTCGATATTCAGCACCGAAATGCAGGCAATCCGGCCCCGGACAACGGCTTGTCCAACCCTTTTTGACAAAAGACGACCGTCCGTACCTATTTTTTCTCTTTTTTTGCTGCTTCAGGTTTCGCGGGAGCAGCGGCCATTTCCTTGAAGGTATTCTCCCACTTATCGACCATGGCTTTCAGTCCATCCAATTTGGCTTTTGCTCCAGCGGGATCAGCGGCAATCATTTCTTTCGCCTTCCCTAAGCCCTCGCTGATAGCTTTGGCATCCGTTGTCCAGGCTTCCTTCTTTTCTTTCAGCTTTCTTTCCATCTTCTTGGCTGTGGCTTCCAAATTTTTCCATGCCTCTTGGATAGTTGCCATGGCCGCGTTGGCTTGATCAGATGCTGCCTTCTTTCCCGCCTCTACGGCTTGGGCGGCCTTTTCAAAGGCAGCCTTGCCATTGATGTAACTCTGCTTGGCTTCCTTATACTTTTTGTCTTTCATTTGGGATTCTGAAGTATCCCATATCTTCTTGGCGGCATCCAGATCAGCAGCGGCATATTTATCTGCACCAGCTGAAATGGTGGCATCCATCGCCGCCTTTGCGGCCTGCCTCTCCGCATCTGGCGGTTTTGCACAGCCTACAAATACCATTACTAGAGCAAGAACCACTAATACCGATACTGACAACGTTGCATTTTTCATAAACAAACCCTCCTTAAATTGACTTTGTAACAGATCGATTTAATCTCCGAAATCGCCACGTCCCGAGTAACCTTTTTTGCCATTTCTTCTCCGCTTATATTTTCTATATGAAATCATCACTGTCCCAACGTTAATTAAATAAATTCAACTTGTTAGGAGTAACACCTTTTGTTTCATAGGGCTCAACGTTCCCCAGAGAATAAAAATCATAATTTTCGAAGGCACCTCTTCCCTTCTGTTTTAATTTGCCCTATTCGGGGAACCTGTCAACTGGATTTTTGCTTGTAAAAAGAAGTGTCGCCATATTACGCAAAAAGCGACAAAATGATTTCAATCCGCCTCCTTTACCCGTAAAGCAACTTCGAGTAATCTATATCAAGAGATGTTGGATTCGTCAAGCAAATAATCCAATTGGATGAAGACCTGAAAGACACGCCCCCAAAATCATCGATTTAGGGTTGAAATGTTGCATCATATGGTGAAATCGGATTATCACTCTTTCAGGAAGAAGTCCGCACTTTTTCAGGGAAAAGTCGCCCTCCTGCCAAATTTAATGCTTTCACCTACTATTGAGTCAAGGGATGCTTCTGCAAATGAAGATTACTGGCAGCAATCATGCATCCCGAGTCAGTCTATGGAAATCATATCGAAACATTTTCGGTGGTCTGAAAACAAAAGATCTATAGCAGTTATGTGCACTTTTTACTTAAATACTCTCCACACAATAAAAAAACCAAAAAGGAAAAGCCAGGGTCTTGAGCTTAGTTTGTTTAACTGAGTCAGCTACCCTGATATTAAAGGGTAACGCAAGCGGTAAGGGCAGTGAATTGGATAAAGATAGTGGACCTATGAGGTTGAAGAAGGAAGTGGAAATGAATTCCTGAATTCCTGGACTGGCCCCTCTTAACCACGCAGTTTAGCCGGCTGTTCTGATCGTCGGCCACATCTCACCGGAGTCGAAAGTCGGATGCCGCGGCTCAGTGCTCGGTCTTCCGTGCTCCACACGCCAGACCTCGATTTGTCCCAACAGCGCAAGAGTTGATTGCTTCCGACGGTCATCTCTTAGGGCCATTTCGAAAAGCTTCGCCTTAACCTCGTTGGAACCTCGCGGCACAAGCGTGTAAGCGTTCCCTGTCTTCCCATAGGGGCGCCGCTCGAGGAAGACAGCTTCTATTGCTTGCTGTAGATCGTACGGCAGACATGGACTTGCACTATCATCGATGAGACTGAGTCCAGCAACGACAGCATCCAGCGTGCCCAGCCGGGCGATCACCTTCGACAGCAACATGCGCTTTGTGGGCGATAGCTGTGTATCGCATACCCGAAGAATGCGTTGTCGAATTCCATCTTCCGCATGAGCCATGTCAGCAATGCACGAGGCCAGGAGGTCACTCTCCCTCCCATTGGGCTTCACCTGCGCCGTGCATACGGATGGGGGGTTCAAAGCACACTATCGCCTCGAGATGGGAAGCGGACCGGGCGAGACGTTACGACGTTAAGCTCAGCAGCGAAGCGACTACAGATACGGTCCAAAACGGATTTGAAGTTGGCAGAGAGAATGAAAGAATTATTCGAAGCGGTTTCCTAATTTGCAATATTGCAAGCCTGACCCCACAGCTTTTTCACTTTTAATTCTTAAATGACACCTTTATCTATTTCTATTGACAAGTGTCACGTTACAGTTTATTTTTGATCAATGATAAAAACGTTTGCCGACAGGCACACGAAGGAATTGTATGAAACGGGGAAGTCGAAAAGGTTACCTCCGGCGATCTGGAAGAGAGCGTTGAGAAAGCTGGAATACCTCGATTTGGCAACAGGTTTGGATGACTTGAAGGTCCCTCCCGGTAACCGGCTTCATGATTGGAGAGGGACCGGAAAGGGCAATTCTCCATTTCCGTGAACGATCAATGGAGGATTTGTTTTCGGTTTATGGATGGCGATGCATATGACGTTGAGTTAACGGATTATCATTGAGGGGAGGTGCCTTATGAGTATTCCCAACACAAGGGACAGGAAAGTTCGCCCTACGCATCCCGGAGAGATGCTGCGGGAGGACTTCATGCCGGATTACGGGCTGTCTGTATCGAGTATTGCGAAGGCCTTGGGGGTGTCGCGTCAGACGGTGAACGAGTTGTTACGGGAACGGCGCGCTGTCAGCCCTGAAATGGCGCTACGACTTTCGCGCTTGTTTGGAAACACCCCGGAGTTTTGGTTAAACGCTCAGCGTGCTATTGATCTATGGGAAGCAGCAAGGACAGCAAGGAGAAAACTCGAGAGAATTGCTCCTTTAAAGGCTGCTTGACTCTTTGGGAAAGTTGTTTTGGAACCAACGTGTCTCCCGGTGGTCGCCGCCGCTGAGCTTTAATTATACAGAAAAAGATACACCCGCAAATGACTAAAGGACGCAAGGAAGACACGAAGAGATTTAGCAAAGATCGCAGGGGGTTAACCTTTGACCGGGACTAAAATATACGGCCGAGACTCTTTTAAGAAAATACCGCTGGATGTGCAACGGATCCTCCAATCGCTCAAGGCTTATGGGTTCGGTCACGGCAGCGAGAAGTTCCGTCAAGCGAGCGATCATCGCCAAATTGTACGCCTCATGAAGCAAACCCCTTGTTCTCCGTTCACCATGATCATAGAAGAGGAGTTGCTTGATCCTTCGCATTATTGGGATAAGCGATATGTGAAAATTACAGCAGAACAGATCGTGTCGGAGCTTGACGAAACCGTCCTGCGCTATTTTGAATGCGAGATCAACGCCCGGATGGCGAAATTTCTGGAGCATGACCGCGATGTGGAAAATCGATACTTCCGAAAGCTTTTAAAGGAATACTATCCACAGGCCAAAAGGATTCTTCGAGATCAGTATAAAGAGCTTTATCCGCGCGCATGGAAAAAGAAATTCACCATGGAGAAAATCTCAAAGCCCCGAAAAAAAAGGCACAAAGAGCGTCTTTATACCATTCCTGAACCCCTGAACTACTGGGACAGCCGTAATTCGTACCAGCAATACTTTGCCGTGCCGGAGTATAAGGTATTGTGGCAAGGAGGGGGAGGAAGCTCCGGCCAGCGCGAGACGCAGAGCAAATTCGGATTCGCTTTTGCATTATTCAACCAGATACAGGCGATCCCCAGCCACATTTTCGTATATGATAAGGATAACATCCTGCGCTACGTCGACACCCTTGAAAAATTGTGTCTGGCCCCCTCCGACATGGGCAGCAATTACCAAGTGAATCCTGAAGAAATGCAACAGTTATTGCGTGACACATTGCGGGTGGAACGCGGCGGTATTCTCGAGCCCATTCGCGCCATTGAAGTAAGGCCTTTTTTTGAAAATGGAAGCAAGGTTTCCTCGGCTTCGTAAGGGGGGATGGGTCACCACATCGGAGTCATTTGGGGGGAAGGTGAAGGAGCCGACAGGAGCCGGTGGTAAGGGGGAGGAAGGTATTTTGTCAGGTGGCGGTGCGGAAGTTGGGATACACGGGGGGGCGTCGGTGGCGCGGTTTCTTGGGATGACGACGTCATCGGTGAACCGGATGGCGAGACTGGAGAAGATGACGGAGTTGGATGCGTGGGACAAGTAATTTTCATTTACCCCTACGTCCCCCTCAACGGTTATTGCGAAATTGAAGGAGCTAAAATCAAAATAAGCCGCGGAACTTAAATAATTAAACAAAGAAGGGAGCCCACCGGCTCCCTTCTTTGTTTGATGTCTCATTATCCGTGTTGCGTCTACACTCTTCGCAAGCCGGCGGGACCGGGTGGACTAGATACTTTTTTTGACTAACCTATGTCAAGTTGTTTTAGAACCAACATCCCCTCGCCTCTGTCCTTTCGACATTTCTTGCGGGTAAGGAGAAAAATGGTCCGAATGACTCAGAATTAAAGCCTTTTTGTTTATAATTTCTCAGACACATCCTTACTACGTACCCATAGGTTACGAAATAATGGCTTAGACAAACTATCGAAAAAAATACTTTCATCCCCATGCTTCATTTCCTCAAAAATCGCTTCGATTTCATTTCCGTCAAACACTCTAACATCCATCTTTACACTTCTATTTTTTATGGTATCTATCCGCTTTGCTGCAGAAAAAATAACTGGAACCATCTTCAATTTCATATTCTCACCGTATCTTTCCTGTATTATCCTCTTCGCCTCAAGTATTCGATCTAATTCGTTATCTTTCGGCACACCGATTGTGCAATTTACCAGAGCAAGAACTCCCCTTTCCATATGAAAGGCTAAAATATCTATACTGCTATATTCAACCTTTGTGGAGGGTTCTCTCAGTTTTTCATATTCTTCTAACCAAATTACGCTGAATCCCAATAAAGTCAACAACCAAGAGATGGATCTTTCAAAAATGTTTTGTGATTTTTTAAGCTTTTGAGGCTCAAGCAAAGATTTTTTTAGATCTTCTTCGAAACAAAACTGTTTCAGAATTGAAAACAGAGGCGATCTCTCCGCCTCTCCCATCATTTCTTTCAACCGAGTTTTATAACCGCAAAGTTCGCCTATTTTGGGGTGTAATAATTTCAACTCGACAAGATATTCGGGCAATAAATCCCCAGGGTTAATCGTGGCCCGCCATAATCTGAAATTATGTGATGTTCTACCAAAGATGATTTTCCCTGAAATATTTTTTTCAACCATCTCACCTTTATGGGGATCACGTTTTGATACAAGGAGTCTTAGAGAAAGATCGCCTAAGTTTTTGTGACAACGTCCCCTTCCCGTAATGTTCTTTCCTTTATAAGCAATATTTTCAATTTTTGCATAAATCGGAATATAAATGAGAAAGTCGAAGGCTGAGGTACTTGAAAAATTAGTTTCGAGTATTCCATTGATTGTTGAGTATACGTCCCGATAACCCAGAATTCCCACCTGTCGCTGGATGTCCTCATTATCGAACACTGGTGATCTATTACCCTCGGTAATTTCGATACAAGATCCTGCGTATTTATCCATTTCTTTCAAGTTTCTGACATAATCTTGAATGTATTCTTTCATTTCGAATACCCGAATACTTTTTCCAAGTAGAATCTCTCGTCCCGCGATCCCAATCTTCTGATCGCATAACTGCCTAGTCAAATTGAAGAAATGATCTATTGAGTAACTTTCTGATATCACCTTAAGGTTATTTGTTTCGATGGGTCCAAATCTTTTGAATAGGTTCTTATGGTGTCTTTTAATTGAAGTGGGATCTTGATATGATAGCCTTAAAACAATCAAGACATTTTTGAATTGATAATCCTCCTTAAAGCACACAACTCGGAGGTCAATCCCTTTAAAGATAAGCTTCAAACTCTCAAAAACTTCAGATATTTCAATTCTTGCTGGGGACATTTTAGAGTTCCAGAGAAAATAAGAAGATATCAACTCTTACTTCATCATCAGCGGTTGATTTAAGCCTACGTATCCCCTTGTCCCAACATACCACTGCCAGTTAAGAATTGGAATCCGATTTGTTTATAGGGATATCAAAGAGAACATAACAGGCCTTCTCAGAATCAAAGATAAAGCTGAAGTTGTTCTTGTTTATCAACTCCCGAGGTTCAATCGTGAGGCATTTCCGTGACTTATCAAACTTCATTCTAATCATATCTCCCTCTCCGTCATCCATACAAAAGGTGCATTTTTCGTCTTCTATTTCTTTACGAAACCTCGGCCTATTTCCAAGTTCCAAGTTGTCTGCGAAACACAAGAGCGTTGAAATGGGAACCTCTCTCTGCCTCTCAAAGTCAAGCAACTCTCCACAAGCACCCGATGACAAATGGAGCCGTTTGTCATTTCCTCTCATGTCGTGCAGCATGGCCGCTTCAGCCGCCAGATGAAAAGCAACATACAGTTCATCGCTTATTGCATGGCGATCGTATAGGTTATCGGCAAGGTCCACCAAAAACAAACCTGAAGCTACACTATGGTTAAGTCCAAGATTATCACGAAAAAACCCCGACAATATAACTTCCTTCTTGGCAGCAGATTCATTTTCCTGAAGTGAATGATGATATTTTGCTGCATATTTGGCGCCAAGGCTGTTTCTTATATTTGTCATATCTTTATGGTGTATGTCTGCCGTTGCCTCGCCCTGTGTTAAGACCGGCAAGACACCAGCCAAGCGCTGGCGATACTGGCTCAGGAAATAATAACCATATCCGACATCATGAAAAATGGCGCAAAGGTAAATTGCAGCGCAAAGAATTCTGTCCTTCCTTGTGGTGTCCCAGCCACCCGGATCAGTATTGAGTCTTTCCTTGCACCAGCCTACAAAATGCTCTGAAGAAAATTGAAATTCTCCAGCCTTCTGATAAATGGCTTTTATTTGCATTAGACGATTACAGACAAAGGCCACTCTGAACATGTGTACCAGATGATCCCGATACTTTTCGTGATCGGTCTCCATATGCAGCAGCCATTCAATGTAGGGCAGGTTATCCAGATGTGAAAGCATGGGCGGAAAAAGAGTAGCAAAGACAGAGCCATAGGCGGCAAGACAGAATTGGAGCTCTAAAAGGTACTTCCTGGGGATGTGCCGGCTCAGGTGGTCCAGCGTTCTCGCACTTTTTGGACTTCCACCTCCATGTTTGCCCAGGGCAATGCTCTCCCAATGATTCTGCATCATCAATGACAATAGATGGACATAGCCCCTATTCGATTCCGGCAGAAAATCATTCTTCTCCGGTTCCTTGACGGAAGTTCCAAGGCTCATCCATTCCCAAAAAGACTTTTCGTCCAAACGAATGGAATTCATCCTGCCTTCCCGCCATCATGGCTGTCGTGCGGCTTGATTAAACGAGCGCGACAGGCTAATGTGAAAAACCAATTCTCCCACTCAGAACCCAAGGCACCAGGTTTGTCTCGAGAACCAAAAGCCTCTGCTTTTGAACAGACATCTCCCATTTCGAAGCCTTCAATGAAAGGTGCTAGCTTGGAGCCATACTCCGTTTCATGTTCCCTTATCATTTGCTTTAAATCTGGGTCCATGTCGCTCACTTTCGTGAGTATTTTTTCAACTTCTTTTATAGAGTCAGGAATCTGTCTTGCTTTGTTGAAAACGATCCGAAACGTATCCAAAAACGAAGCATAGATTAGGTCTTTGTTATTTTTGTTGCGGGCAAAAATTCTCTCGAGGACATGTTGAAAAGAAGCTAAGACGGTCTTGAAATCATGAGGTTCAAAACTACTGACCAGAAGCGCTTGCAGAGTAGGCTCAGGATTTTTTTCATTTAATAAGCATCGGAGTCGGTGGTCAGCACTAAGCGGTGAGCTCCATTCAAGGCTCATTTCTAGAGAAGTCTTTGAAAAGCCGAACATACCTGGGGAATGGTCCAAGATGATTGTTTCAAACCCCGATCGAATAGCAGTGGCCAATATGTCTTCAATCCGGTGGCGGAAAAAATGCAGGTGATCCTCCTGTGAAATGAGAGGGACTATCATCTCTACATCCGTTGCACCCGCACTTGATGGGATGAAATAAACGGACTCCGTGGCAACCTTTTTCCGGCAGAATTGCAGTTCTAGACTCGTGGATTCGTTTCTTCCTGGCACAGGCCATTTTGCCGTGAGGTGCAAAAATTCATTTGGTTTTGCGAGAATCAATTTGTTGAAGTTGCTGCCTGGTTCGCACTCCATTCCGGGAACATCGGCGATACTTGCACCTGTCATATCCGCATCGATAATAAGTGTCTTCTTCCCTCTTGCGCCAGATATGCCTGCCAGAGCCAGGGCAATTGAGGTCTTTCCGACGCCGCCCTTTTGAGAGTGTATGGTATAGATTCTGAGGTACCTATCTTCATCAAAAGAAATGTTATTCATCATGACTCCTGCGGCTGGTTTGTTTCGGGGATAGCCTCAAGTTCCCTGAGCACATATCGAACCTTTTCCCGGTAGGATACTGGAACCCGGCTGAGGTAGTTTTCAAGAATCATCTTCATCTTTCTGAGACCTTCAGCGAATTCTCTGGTTCTATTTCCCATATCGAGGAGTTTCTTTAAAAGATCATTTCCTCCACCCATAATATTAGCAACGATGAGACTTTCTATTATAATTTCTGCATATTTCCGGGCAGGATCCCAATCCATTCTTAGGAGTTGCTTTTCGATCAAATGGGCTAGGCCCTCTTCCCTTCTGGCATACAACAAGGGAAGCATCCGCCCTAAAGAGACGGCAACCAGCGGCCCCAAGGATTCATCGCGGGCTACTAACTCGTCTAATATCTGCGGCTTTTCCAGTATCGATTCCAGAGCCGGCGTTAGCTTGCCCTCTGTTGCCAGCTTAAGGCCGACTATTTCAAGGGCCAATAAGACATCAGACACCGGGGGCTTGTTGATATCCGTAACGAGCCCTTTGAGCACTTGCTCCGGATAATCTAGTCTGGCGACACTTTCTGCACCATGGAGTAGACTCATTTTCCTTTTGCCCACGAACTCAATATTATCCTTGTAATACGCACGGAGAAATGAAGGAATGGATTGGGTTAACGCCCTATTCCATAGCAAAAGAACAGCTGAGTGTCGTTCCACGGGAAGATGGGCCAATGCAAGATCGTCCGGTGATTCCAGCAGTCCGATCATGCCATCGCGAATTACGTCGGTCATGGTCATGCCAGCATAGCCAGGTGCTGGTAAACCCTCTGTGGTCGGAGCAATGAATGCCATCATGGCCGCAGGAAGATGCTGCCTTTCGGCAAACGTGCAGTAGCGGTCAGCGGACTGCATAGCCTTATACAAATAGAACAGGGTGTGTTGTATCCTAGTGAGTAGGGTCTGCTCAATAAGCCACTGCGGGATTACATGCTTTTCCATTAAGCTGGCTCTTTCTTCGTCCTCCCTGCCCCCCATTGCCGCCACAAGAGCTTCCATTGCCTTCTGTGCCATCCACCAAGCTGCCAGGACCCGCTGTTTGTCACTTTTATCCCCAGCTTCCAATTCTAGGTAGCGCAAATAATGCCTCGCAAGATGTGTGCGGGCCTCCCAAGCTTTCTCGAAAAAGCTCCTCTTGGCATTCTTCTTCTGATCGCCGGTACGATATCCTGGAACTGCAAGGTCGAGGAAAAGGCGGCCCAACACTTTTCTGAAATCATAGCTCTTAAAATAAGCTATCGCCTCAGCGTCGCTCGCCGCTCCGAGGAGAACCTCCCAGGCAACTACCAGAGCAAGTGGATCGTCCTGAGTTTTTTCATAGGCCCAACGACTCACAGTTTCACAAAATTCTCCCGCATCCTGACCCGACGCAATGGGAGTGATTTGCATCTCTTGGAACAAGCTCCAGGCATCCAGGGGTGGGGCCAGGGCAATGAAACCAAACTGCTGCATGTATTGATTCAGAGTGCCCTCTATTTCATTGCCTCCTTTCTTTTGGGTTATTTTGAACTCCGCTATTGTGTTTTGTTTTAACGCTTCGAGATTCTGCTCGGGTGATTTCACAATTGCCGGGGCTTCGGCCCAAGCAGTAGATAGGTCGGGGAAAAGTAAATCATTAATGGCATCGGTAATCAAGGACTTGTCTGAAATTTGACGCAATAGCGCTGTTTTCAGATGCATTCTGCCATAACGGAAATCTTTCATGAGAACATGCCTTGCTCTATGAGCTGCAGGTTCCCATTGGGCCTTGATTTCTGAAGCCAGTGCCTCCTTCAAACCGCCTAACGTCGTTTGCGTCGGCTCGGTCAATTCAAACGGCGTCATTAGTTTCTGGAATGCTTCCATCCGGATTCGGGTATTCGGATGATTAAGCATGTCATGCAAGAAAGCAAATTCTTCTTTTGCCCTCTCTGGCCACGCAATCTTAAAGATAGAGCCTTCAAAAGGAGAAACTGATATGTCTCCTCTTTGTACATTCACTTGATAGTCTTTTGAAAATGCTTCGCTGAACGCTTTCCCCTCAGTATCTGATTTCTCAATAGGGCCAGCAACCAGTCCATATTCTTCCATTAAGTCGGAAAATGGGGATGGCCTGGGAATATTCTGACTTCCATAATAGGTTACGAGCATCCTTGCCAGATTTTTCCTTAATATTTTGTCTTTGATGTATCCTTCATAGGTTAGGTTGCTTTCATTTAGCGCCTTGGTTAACTCCGGATTTGAAATCAAGCTTTGGCTAAAATCATCGGAAAGCGAGATACGGACTAAAAGCTGGAAGTGTTCGCGAAGAATGTCTGCCTGCTTGTCTGCATTCGCAACCCCGTAATAGGAGAAAGCCTCGTGAAGCAATCCGCTTAGGCCGAGGCATTTCTCCGAGTCCATGATTAATTGGATGATCCCAGAAAGGACCTTTCTTTCTTCAGAAGCACCCAAACGCTCCCGAATTTCTGGGTGCAGCCCTTTAGGGGGGGGGAGGAATGGTTTGTGCGAACACTTTTCGGGTGATTCCAGAGCGACTCACTTGATCAAAATCGTCGTCCGTCCAGATATTGCAAAGCATTTTTGTCCATTGATCGATCCACTTGAGATAGAGCACGGCACCCAAAGGTTTGGGCGGATCAGTAGCCTCAGGCCCTAAAAGAAGCCCGACATCTTCCATGCAGTGCCGCCCGTAATCAGCAATCGCTGTTAATTCGCTACCCAGAGGCCGATTCTTATATTGTTTAGCAAGATACAGCAGCAGTGAGGCATCAGGAACTAGGAACCTATAACGCCACTTGACTAATTGCACAAAATAGCGCGTATATTGGTCAAGAGTGAGCTTGTCTTGCTTCAATAGATCCAGAAGAAGTGCGTCCGTACCGTACTGGTTACCGGTCCAGCCAGGTTCGCTAATCATTTGCATGGTGCGGTCATCTGCCATAAGGGGGAGACTGCGCTCTTTGCAGAACTTGAGAGTCGCATCTATGATGCCCAAATAATAACCTTGTTGGCCCTTGGGAAGGGGATGCATGAATGGCTGAAATACCTTTGAAGATTTGATGGCAGCTTCAAGGTCTTGCTGCCATTTTCCAACATCTTCCAGGAAATCGAGTTCCCTCACAGCTTGCTGAAGACCGAAGGCTGTCCAGTTTTCCAGCACCGGCCTGAGGCCCATGGAAAGCACCGGATCGAGGAGGTCGTTTTCCACCAAGAACTCAATGGCTCCCCTATCAAACATGAGGCGTCCCGCTGACTGAAGCTTCTTAGAAGGGTCTTGGTCCTTTGACTCCGGCGCACCTTTCAAAAGAGATAAACTTTCACGGTACTTGTCTTCTCCAATTCTGCCGGATTTGTAGAGCCAGTTAACAATTTGCGATATCCAGATGACAACGCCCTCATCAGCGCCTGTCCACTCCTCCTCTTTAGACCATGCAGTGACGATAGGCATGCCTTCCATTTTCGCCAGTTTAATCATGCGGTTGGGGACATTTTCAGCCTGCTGTTCACTGACCAGCTCAAGCCTGCCGATTTTGCCCGTGGTGAGAAAGGTGTCAATCTCTCTGTATAATAAGGCTTTAGATCTTTGATGGTAAGCATAGCGAGGCCTGTCCAGTTCCCAAAGCCAATTGAAGGCCTGGGGATAATAAATGGCCTTGAAACGCTTTTCCATCACAGGAAAAAGGTTAAGCCGGTGAAGAGTGATCAGGGCGCTCAGATCAATCACAATCTCTTGGGCTTCGGCGGGAGCAACAATTGGGACAAGGTCGTTCTTGCCACCCCGTAGTCCCATTCTCAGACTATTGGTGGAATAAATGGTGTATTCAAGCCGCATCCGCAGGTCGTCCGGAAGATGCATTTCCTGTGTCCGCACCGCCCAGTCGAGGTAATAGGGTCTATTTTCAATCTCGCAAAGGAAGGCACGGGGCAACCTGCCCAGCCGGTACTGCTCAATGGCAGATTCTCTTCTTTTCCTTGAACCCTCAATCATTTCCTTGAATTTTTCTATGCTTACGGGCCCGAAGAGGCTTGGGTCCACCTTCCCTATCTTCTGCAGCTCTATCAAGCGCTGCATAGACTGATGAGCCCGGTCCTCCTGATTCACCCGGTATGCCAGGGCCATATGCAGGGTTAATAGTTCGGGCCGATCTTTTATATCTTCGAAACGGGCATCGAGCTGGCGAAATGCATCTGTATAATTTCCAGTCAATTCAAGGATAGTGCAATACAGCCCAAGGCAATCGAGGTCCGGACTGCCTTTTTTCGGGATATGATATTTCAAAATTTCCAAAGCTTCGTCGTACTCACCCTTCGCCCTGAGTGCGGTGGCTAATTTGATTGCAATCTTAGGATCTTTATTACTATTATAAATAGTTCTCCAGGTTTCTATTGCTAGATCGTAACGGCCGAGGTTGAAGGCAGCCTGGGCCTTGGCCTTCCTAGTTTCCTCATCTGCAAAATCAAGCTGCTCTAATTTGGTTGCAGAATCTAATATAGTCGGATCATCCTTTTCTTTAGATCCGACATAAATCAAAGCATTCAGACTTAAAGGATGATTAAACTTGGAAACGGATTGGTTCAGCAGGTCTTTGGCCACTGACCACTGGGAGCGCTTCATGTGAACTCTCGCCATTAGTAAGAGAATTTCCCATTGAACAGAGGGGGATAAAGAGGATTTCATAAGGTCCTGGAGAATTGCGTATGCCTCGTCGAGTTTATCCTGAGAAAATAGATTCTTGGCGATCAGGAACTGAAAAAAAGGATCTTCTTGTTCAACGAGCTCTCCAACAACGGCCATGGCCGCTTCTCTTTTATCAACGGATAGCCCAAGTTCTGATGCTGTCCAGGCAAGCTCCTTCCTTTCTCCCTCTCCATGAATCTGAGCTTTTGCTTGAAAAAGTAAATCCCACGCCTCCTCGTAACGCCCGGCCATCGCAAGAAGTCTAGTTCTCATCACCCAAGCCCAATCTTCATTAGGATGATCCAAGGAAAGCAAATCAGCTAAGGTCAATATGCTGTCCTTATTATTTGGATTTTCCCTGAAGGCGACATAAGAAGCGGCAGCTTGAGGGATAGGCCTGAAGTGGAGCACTTTTTTCGCAATCCCCAATGCCCGAGCGGTTTCTCCGACGAAATCAAGTACGTGCATTTCTGTTATTAGGGACTCGGCAAAGAGCACGCTTTCATTGGGATCTGTATACTGATGGGTTTTGTGCATTTCGTCTATGTAATGGAGTGCTTTCTTACAGGCAGCATAAGCGCTAGGTGAAAGTTGCCCTGGGATCATCTGAAAAGGTTGCGGGTTTCCTTCCAGCATAACGGCCCGGCGAAAATATGCCATGGCCATTTGGTGATGTAATCTCATGATTCCGTGAGGATCCTTGAATGAATCCGGTTTGGAAACAAAGTCCTCATAAAGGGCTTCAGCGCCTTCCAGATCTCCTCTGTGGACCAATACTCTGACTGCCTCCCCAGCCCATTCCGGTTGAATTAAGTCGCGGCCTTGGATCAGAGAAAAAGCCTCATCCAGTTTATCAGATGCAAGAAGAAAGGATAAACGCCAAAATATGCCTTTGGGTGTATCATCATTTTCAAGGGTTTCCAAGGCGGATTGAAATTCACCTTTGACAAATAAGAGCTTGGCCTTAGCACGAAGCGTGCGCAAGGCCAACTCATGCCCCTTCCCTATGGCCGAAAGCGCCGAATTGGCCTTCTCGTGAAATTCGAAAGCCCTGCTGATGTCTTCTGGTCGACCTGTAGCAACAAATGCATCTACGAGGGTCAAATATCCGTAAACGATTGTTTCCGGAGAAAGCGTATGCGGAGGATTTTGAAGATGCTTAATCAGCAAGTCTATTTTAGCCTTGGCCTTGGAAAACGAAGGGAAACAACCAGGGCCAGCGATTTCTGCGCAAAGTTCCCGCACGGTTGCGTCAAGGTGTTCGGAGAACATCTTGTCGAGCGTCTCATATTGATCGGCTCGTAAGCGGTACAAATCCACGTTCTGATCCAAACTTTTCTTTTCATCGATTCGGGCTTGAAGAACCCGGTTTTTGATTTCTTTAAGCAGGTTTTCACTTTCTCCATATTCTTGAATAACAAGTACAAGAAAACCTTTATCAGACTCAAAGCTACGGCACCTATCTTCGAAATCTTCCAACACCGCTTGAAAATCGCCAACGTCCTGGCTACTTACTCTTTCTGGTTTTTTTAGGACGATCAAATGGTTTCGTCTGTTTTCACCAAAAAACTCAATAACATGGTCATCAGCCTCCACCAATCTTGGATCATCAAAACTTGTACCCAGAAAAAGTATCGTTAATTCGGTGCTCTTTGCCTTTAACCAGTCAACAAATCCACGATGTTTGGTTTTGTATTGGCGATAATCTCTTTCTGTGCAAACCAAAGAACTGGGCGAATCAATGTCTCCGTGAAGCTTTACGATTGTCTTGGCAGTAGGGTTGAGAACAGTCAAGTCTAAATCGGTGTTTATAACATGAGGCTCAATCCCTTTCTTACGAAAGGCTTCTTCCAACAAGTGGTCATAGTTGGTTGTAATATAAAGATTTACATCCAATTCTGTAAGTAAATCATGTGTGGAGGATCCACCCTTTTGTGGTGTCCTGCATGTGTCGCTGATTTCATCAACAAGGGTGCTGCGGCCAATGGATCGCTCGATGCGAGAGGCCAACTTGAGAAGGTTATCTTCTTTTGTCTGGATACCATACTTGGCTATCAGATTCTCTAGAAGCTGCTTCCATGATGGCAAACCAACGGCCATGGAACATCCAGCACCAACAAAAATTGCAAGGCGTTTCTTGAGAATTTCCCTAGTGAGAATGGTTATGATGTTTTCATAGTCTTTGCTTGGCATTACAATTCTCAAATGAGCATAATTGGCTCAAACCCTCAAAATTCAAATTACAGCCCCCTATCCTATGGCGCCGATCTCTTTGCGGAGGGGTCGAATCTTTATCCTTGACTAATTTGTCCTCCCGCTTTCCAAAATAATTAATTCCAAAAAGTAAAGGATAAACGTGTGACCCCATTTCCATTAGGAGAATGCAACAGGGTCACATTTTCAGATGTCATGAATTTGTGCGATGTTTTTTCAGTGTCTCCCCGTGTTCGGGCACTTCTTGGTTCAAAGAATACACCTCTCAGATTTCTATGTCAAACATAAGTTTCCTTGATTCCGAAGCTTGAAAGAAGGTCTTGAAAAGAGGCCCGAGAACCAGGTAGGGACGTGAGGCATATATGCAAGCCCCAATTTTTTCCCTAGGAAAAAGGAATTAAAAAAGGGGGCTACCTCTTCGACCTACAAAGTTTGGAGATCAATCTACGCTAAGAACTGTTGATTTTGGATTGGAAGAGAGGATAACGCCATCGAGTTTACCAACGCAAGCGGGGCGAGCAAGACCATCCGGCTGGACACGAAAGCTCTCTAACCCCCGCACCTCCATCAGGCGGAGCGCAGCGTAGTGTTCGGTGAGCGAGTTGGGTGGCGATTTTTTATTTCTGGTTCTTGTTCAAGTGTTCTCCCTACCCATCCCATATGGGCAAACATACAAACATAGCCCACATACAGCTAGATCGCCTTTCTTCTCCTTCATATTCGCAAAATAGCGATCGCACTTGCTTGCATCATAACGCACCTCCCGTGGTTCCTCCTCTCGGAATGGTCGTCCCGTAAAAGCTTGAACAGGGCATATCTCTACACATTCCTGACAGGAACCACATTGCTCTTTCGTCGGCCCCCCGGTCACTTCTAAAAGGGCATTGGTAAGTACTGATACCCAACGGACCATTGGACCGACTTGTGGAGTGATGAGCAAGCAACTTTTCCCGATCCAGCCTAACCCGGCTAAATGAGCAGCCATTTTGTGAGAGAAACTCGCGCAAATTCGTTCATCATCTACTCGTTTTGCGGAAGGGATAGGCAAAACTCGATATCCTGACCGCTGCAGCAAACAGCCCAATTGTGAGGCGATCAGATCCAATCGTTGGTTAGTCAATTCATAACTGTGGCGGTAACTGACTGCAACAGCATGTTCGGCTCGTTGAGGTAGTTGGTCAACAATCGAGTGAAGTAGAGCAATACCAATAGTGATAGCCCGGGGATAGCTGGCCACTATCGGTCCACCTTGTTTGAGAATTGCATCGTGAGCCAAGGAGAGATCGGCTACTCCGAAGAAATCCACCCCAGACATTTCCACCACTTCCCTTATCGTATCTTCAAGTATCATGTAGGCCTCTTTAACGTTATAGGCATGTTTGGCTATGAACCTATTAGCCAATCAACATTTATTTTTATATTGCTGCGTCGAAATAAACCTTTATTGAAAGTTGATCAAACACTGATTAATATTTTTCATGGCTGAAAACGAAGAAACATTTTCGTCCCCACCCTGCGGAGTGTTAATTGGAATATACTCCTTTTTAGAAAATCTGTAAACAATTTAGACAGGAAAAAAGAGTTTAAAAAGGGGGGCTACCTCTTGCACCTACAAAGTTTGGAGATCAATCTACGCTAAGGTGCGACAGAGTCACATCTTCAGATGTCATGAATTTGTCCGATGTGTTTTTGGTGTCGCCTCGTGTTCGGGTACTTCCTGGTTCAAAGAATACACCTCTTGGATTTCTTTGTCAAATATAAGTTTCTATGTTTGGGAAAATGTAACAGGGTCACATCTTCAGATGTCATGAATTTCTCCGATGTTTTTTTTGATGTCTCCCCGTGTTCGGGCACTCCCTGGTTCACAGAATACACCTCCCAGATTTCTATGTCAAACGCAAGTTTCCGAGGATTGAAAGAAGGTCTTAAAAAAAGGTCCGAGAACCAGGACAATGAGGGTCAGGGACAATGAGGGTCAGGCAATCGTAATAAGGTATTTTTTCTTACCTTTCTTGATTTAGCCTTCCTTCAATCTCTCGATCACATCCCTGAAAAACTGGGTCCGTTTCAGTCACCCCCGGAAGTTGACCTCACTATACCAAAAACGTAACACTAGAGAAGCCCAAAGGTATCAGGCTTTGAAATTTGAATTAGTATTTCAATCGCCCTCACCTTTCAATTGTTCTGGGGTACGTTCCTGTAACCACAGCTTGCCCCGGCAGCAGAAGGCCACCACCTCTTGGCCGGGATGTCGCCCCACACAGGCGTTAAGTATGCTGCAACGCGCTTGTCTGTGGGGCTCCACACACATTTTTCTATCCGATGCGGCGCCATTTCCGTAAAGCATAGAGCATAGCGTAAATACTCACCCCTTCTTTCTGGGCAGATTTTAGATCCTCAAGAGATGCAATCGCTGGCATGTTCTCCTCCAAATTCTGTCAACTTGACCAAAAAATAAAAACAACCCATTTTTTGGGAATAGGTTCTTTTCGGCTTAACGTCCATGTATAATTTACTCCCATCTAACGAGGATGACTTAATCTATCAAAATTATAGAAATAATTCAAACTCAAACTGACTTGAATTAAACTGACACGTAATGTTGTTGGAATAGGGCAGGGGAGTGCCCTTCGGGGTGAGAACCCGAGGCAAAGCGTGACAAAATTGTGACAGAATAAATCGATAGGACTTCCTTATTTTTTTTGCGTAGGGGAATGGGGGATGTTGTTGGAAAGATTTTGGGGTCTTTATCCTTGACTTAATTGAGGACATGATAGTAAGCATTTTTAAACTGAATTCAAAGAGGTCTCGCCATTATCAAAACCTTTTATCGAGATTGAGATAAAGTCAAAAATTGCAGAAAATGTCATGCTGAACTCGATTCGGCATCTAATCAAATCGAGGACTTATGAGATCCTGAAACAAGTTCAGGATGACAAAACGGGACTTTTTACGAAACCATCAAGAATAAAGATTCCCAGTTTCCTGTCTCTACAATACTCTCAGCGTATTCACGAGCTTCCTGAACGGCCGGCTCAGCACGCTTGCCCCGGCTTCCCCATATGCACGAGGATACGATGTTTGACCAGGGCCCGATCCAATGGGATCACCCCATCCCGCATGCGCTGGCCATCCATCTCCACCCACGACACACCTCGCTCGCAGCCTTCCGGATTCTCGACCTGGATCTCGTAGATCGCTTCACCGTGACGATA
>Ga0315288_10002336_pt1 | contig 24556 bp, 24 predicted proteins | sample YL17G11_20_MG_FD_203454 | JGI IMG/M metagenome (GOLD analysis project Ga0315288, IMG submission 203454) | Sediment microbial communities from Yellowstone Lake, YNP, Wyoming, USA - YL17G11_20 | ecosystem: Environmental > Aquatic > Freshwater > Lake > Sediment | place: USA: Wyoming | collected... | reverse complement strand
TGGGGAGAAATGGACGCTCTAGGACATGTCAACAACATCGTCTACTTCCGGTATTTCGAAAGTGCCAGAATTGCCTACTTTGAGAAGTTGAGGTTCTGGGAGTTCATGAACCAAACTGGAGTCGGGCCGATCCTAGCTTCTATTCAGTGCAAGTTCAAGATACCACTGACCTACCCGGACACGGTTTCTGTCGGGACACGGATCCCTAGCATCGAGCAGGACAGGTTTGTGATGGAGTATCGCGCCGTGAGCCACAAGTCCCAGGCAATTGCGGCGGAAGGAGAAGGTGTGGTGGTCTCTTACAACTACCGCGAAAGCAAGAAGACTCCGTTGCCTGAGGAAATGAAGCAACGCATCCTAACGCTAGAGGAGTCCGTGACCAAAGGCAAATGATCAAACCGTGTCGTCGCCGCGTCACCTAGTGCGCACATACACAAAAAAAGGAAACGACGACGCACGACGGTTCAGATTACGACGCCCGCATCTATGAACTCCATGCTGGCGCTTGCCAACTGATGCTTGATTTCGTGCTGGCTTTGAACCTTGGGTGCGGCGAGTTTCCCGCCTCAAGACCTTAGCGGGCAAGGTTGAATACATGGCAGCCATGATGCGAGATATGCTCGGACCAATGATGAACGGGACATTGCAGTAGGAACAGAGGTGTCTGAAGATGATAGAGGATCAAATTAGGAAGATTGTGCGCGAGAAGTACGGAGAACTGGCTGGAACGGAGAGGTCTTGCTGCACTGCTGCCGATACTGCCTGTTGTTGCAGTCCAGAGAATGTGAGCAAGGACATGGGATACAAGGATGATGATCTCAAGGCGGTACCTCAAGGTGCGAATCTTGGTTTGGGCTGTGGGAACCCCGTCGCCATCGCATCGCTGAAAGAAGGAGAGACTATTCTGGACCTCGGATCAGGTGCCGGGTTCGACTGTTTCCTTGCTGCCAACAGGGTCGGCAAGAACGGCAAAGTCATTGGCGTGGACATGACGCCTGAGATGATAGAAAAGGCTCGGCAGAATGCGAAGAAAGCAAGCTACGAGAATGTTGAATTCAGACTTGGAGAGATCGAAAACCTTCCAGCCGCAAATGATTCCGTCGATGTTGTCATTTCAAACTGTGTCATCAACCTAGCTCCAAACAAAAGCAGGGTATTCGATGAAGCGTTCAGAGTGCTAAGGCCAGGTGGCAGATTCATGATCTCAGATCTAGTCCTGACGAAAGAGCTTCCGAACGCTGTAAAGGAGTCGGTGGAGGCATACGTTGGGTGTGTCGCTGGAGCAATCAAGAAAGAAGAGTACCTTGAGGCCATAAGACAGGCAGGGTTTCGCGAAATACGGATAGTTGATGAGACACCTTTCCCCACGGAAATTATAGGCAACGATCCGACCGCGAAGGAGATCATTGAGAAATCAGGAATACGACGCGACGAGATGAGAGACCTTGCAGGTTCGGTTTTGAGTGTAAGCATTTGTGGTATCAAGCCCAAAGAAACCGTGTGAAGGACGCTCGGATTCGGCCAACAACCAAGTAAAACTGACGGGCAGCTGGCGCAGAACTTGAACAGGGCTTAGCTTGTGCTTGCAGATGGCAACCAACGGCACACGGAATTGAGCAAAGTAATCGATCTCATGAGCATAGAAGCCGAAAAAGTGGGGGAGTTGAGTTGTCAGGCGTCGTCGTATACACGAAGGATGGATGTCGTCTTTGTGAGAGGGTGATAGCACAATTACTGAAACTCAGAAACGAGCAACCCTTCGAAATATCGATTAAAGACATAACAACAGATTCACGCCTTTTCGAACGCTACAAGAACATAATTCCGGCCGTCGCGATTAACGGAAAGGTCAGACTTGCAGGGGCAGCGCTCGCCAACCCAAATACGCTCGAAGACGCCTTGCGGAGAGCCCTTTTCAACAACAATGATACACGTGGAGAGAGCGGAAAGTTTAGTGGCGACGGGAGTTGACGGAGCGCGGCGAACGCGAATCGGAACTGGTCTCATATTCCGGGGATGGTCCTGGTCGCAGCCCTCGTTCAAAGGGAAAGCTTGTCTCTGAGGGAGAACAGCTTGTCACGAAAGAAGAATAGGAAGAAGCGCAGCTCGCTCGAAATCCTCGGATACCTTGCGATAGCGGCATTTGTTGTCGGCCTTGTTTGGTTAGTATTCTTCACCGCCCCTCCCAACCCTGCCCAAACAACGACGTCGCTCAAAACAACGACGTTACCCTCGCGTTCTCTCGCACCCGACTTCACGTTGACCGACGTCAACGGGGAGGTCTTTAGTCTGTCAGACTACCGAGGGAAAGCTGTCGTAGTCGAATTCATGAGAACAACATGCGGAGCCTGCATCAGCCAAGAACCGCGCTTGAGGGAACTGCGATCCAAGTTCGGAAATGATATCGTCATGGTCAGTGTCGATCCAGTAGGAGACACGGAGGAACTTTTGCGACAACATCGTGACCAGAACGTGCCCGGCTGGATCGCCATACGAGATACCTCAGGAATCACCGACACGTATCGCGTACAAGCGACTCCAACGATAATCATCATCGACAAGAACGGTTACATCGCGTATCAACACGTTGGGATCACTGAATCCTCAGTCCTCATCAATGAGGTCTCCACACCGACATGACCGAGCACCTTGAGGTCGCCTGATTAGGCAAACGGCATTCACGGTTGGCCCTAGCTATTTGAGGTTGGATGCTGAGGCCCATCTTGACTTGCCGAATTCCCCACTGAGAAGCGATCATTGCCTCTTGGCAGCAGAGGTTTGCGTATGTGTTCTTCTTGTCGACGACTTTCAACATATGTTCGGATAGGTCAATGCCAATGACTTCGTAGCCTTCTTTCGCGAATGCAAGAGCCTGTTTGCCCGTTCCGGTGGCAGCATCGAGTGAATATCGTCAGCCGTTCCCCGCTGTCTTGAGCACTTCGTTCTTCAACATCTCGAAGGTCGGATACTCGCCCTCTGCAATAATGTTGCCATTAATCTTGACTATTGGCAATGCAGAGAGGCCTTTCTTGGTCACCTCTTCATAGACATCCCGGTTTTCCAAGAATTGATCCAAGTTTGCGGTAATGTTGGCTCTAACAACCTCTACGGTGTCTTTAAACTCTTTTTTGAGTTGAATCGTGGTATTCTGAATGCCTATCAGCGATGGATCTGGTGACGGACCGCACAGTCCACTTGAACAGCACATAGGTCCTTCGAACAGCATCACTCTAACCTTAGTCATGTCGGATCAACTCTTCGAGTACTTTCTCGAATTCCTCTGCCGATGGGACTTCCCCAATGAACTTGACTTCGTTATTGACCGCGATCATTGGCAAGGCGTCACCTTTTCTATCTCTCAGTATTCGATATGCTTCCTCATGGTTTTGCATTGATGCATCTAATATGTTGATCAAATCGAATTTGAGTTTCTCATTTCCATACTTTTTGACCAAGCCCACCGCTAGTGTCTCCAGTTCCATTAGGTTCTCGCTTCTGACGGTCGGTCCGCATCCGTTCGGTCCACACCCGCTGGGTCCACATGACCCTGCAGGGAGTAACAGATCGAATATCGTAATGAGTAAGGGTTTCTGTTCTTTTGTCAACTCATTCAATCTTTGCGTCACTTCCTTTGTTTCAGGTTCTCAGTTCTTCAACCAATCATGTCGCTTCTTAGAAGGGTCAGCAATGCGAAGTCACGGCTTCAATCTTGACCGTTAACTCCATCAACATGTCCTTCAAACCATCATGCAGTCGCTTCGTCTCTTCGCTTTCGCTGTAGGGCCTCAATTCTTCCATCAGCTTCTCAACCCGTCTCTTGGCTTCTTGCAGTTCATATGCGTCTCTGCTTCTTCTCGCTATGGACCTGAACTTCTCAAGTTCCTGTTTGATTGAGGTGAGGTCTATTTGGCTAAGCGTTCAGACCGCCTCCATACAGTATTTCGCTGGCCTCTATCAACGTCTCAACCCCCAATATTTCTGAATCTAGCAACGGCATCCGCAAGATCGGAACATTGAATCTCCTCTTTATCTCTTCTAGGTACTGGGCTTGCATCTGGCTTCTCTTTTTGAAGAAGTCATTCTTACAGTGTTCGGAGGGCAGGACCTGGTTGGCGAAGACTAGGGAGGTTGTAATGCCCACCGTCTTCAACTCTTGAGAGGCTCTCCAAGCCTCGATGATCGGAGTAGCTTCCGGATAGACTACGAAGGCAATTGTGGTCTTCAAAGGATTGGACATTGTCTCCATGACCTTTCCGAACTTCTCTTTCACATTTTCTATGGACTCTGTCTTGCTAGATACGAGGCCTGAGAGCTCTATCTGTTCGCTCCAGGCGGCTGGAAGTTTGAGGAGTCTCATGGTGTGGCCTGTTGGAGCCGTGTCAAAGACAACCACTTCATATTCGGACCCGAGGATATAATCGACGAATTTGTCGAATGCGGCCATCTCCTGTGCGCAAGGCGAGTTCAACTCCTCCTCTATCGCCTTGAGCGTCTCAACTGAGTACTTGCCCTTGGCCGTCTCCAGGATCCTGGCCCTGTACTCCTCATGCGCCTTTCCTTGCTCGATATTGACTGCCGACAGGGACGACATGCCATCAACCTGCGTCGGCGTTTCACAGACCTTTTGGCCGAGAACGTTGGAGAGGTGCGCTGCCGGGTCCGTTGTAACCAATAGTGTCCTGACTCCTCTTCTGCTGAGCCAGATGGCGGTGATGCAGGCTATCGAGGTCTTTCCGACCCCTCCCTTCCCGGCTACGAAAACACGTCGAGCCTCGTTCCTTGGAACCAGCAGGTCTTCAATCATGTTGCTCATGCAACATCACCAAACAACATCGTCCCAACCCCGGAAAGTGTTTCCACACCCTTTATTTCATGATCGAGTAGGGTCATTCGGAGATACGGTAAGTTCAACGCATCTATCTCTTGGAGATGTCTCTCCTGCATTTGTCTTCGTTTTGCGAAGAATTCGTCTGTGCATTGTTCTCGTGGAAGGATGCCGTTTATGATCAGCATAGTAGCCTCTACCCCAATCGTTCTGAGTTCTTGAAGCGATCGATTTGCTTCGTAGATCGATGTGGTTTCAGGTTGTAGGATGAAAACAAAACTTGATCTGTTCTTGTCTCGCATGGTGTTGATCGCTCTTTCATACTTCTCTCTCGCGGCCTGAAGTGACTGGACTGGGCCTATGCAGGTTTGGCCACCCTCTTGAGAGCTGTTCCCTATGAAGCGGCTCCAGTCAGCTGGCAACTTCAAAAGACGAAGCGTATGTCCAGTCGGGGCCGTGTCGAATATTATTACGTCGAAGGAGTCGTTTTCCATGAAGTCGATGAACTTGTCGAATGCAGCTACTTCGGTTGCGCACGGAGAGCTCAACTGCTCTTCCATAACCTTTAGAACTTGTGTAGGCAGTAGCTTCCGGGCAGGGTCGAGTATTCTATTCCTATAGTCTTCAGTTGCTTTGTCAGGGTTTATTTCCATAGCCCAGAGATTGTCTGCCCCGCCCACCTGAGTAATCTTGTGTCCAATCTCCTGCTCGAACGTGTCGGACAGGTTTGGCGCAGGGTCAGTTGTAACGATTAGGGTTTTGTATCCCCTTTCCGCAAGCCACATGGCGGCCGCACATGAGAGGGAAGTTTTGCCAACGCCACCTTTGCCTGAGAAGAAAAGAAACCTTATCCCTTTCGTGGGCAAGAGGGACTCCAAGCGCATACTATCTTCCTCCAAGTCTTTCCTGTTCGATTCCTTCGGTGCTATCTTGCGCGAGTTCTCTTAGGGTGCTCAGTATCAATGTCAGTTTGTCACTTGCCAGACTGTAGTGCACCCACGTGCCGCTATGGCTTGACCTGACGAGACCGGCCTTGCGCAGCTCTCTTAGATGGTGTGATGTCAAGGGCTGGCTTTCATGTATCGCGACCTGGACCTCGCAGACACACAGATCTCGCTTCTCAGATAGAAGATGGATGATCTTCAGTCGAGTTGGATCGGATAGGGATCGCAGAATAGTAAGCTCCTTGTCGAACATCGCTTGGGGTAAAGAGAGAAGGCATTTCTTTAGCTGTCGAATCAGAACGGGGGCAGGACACTGGCGGTCTTTCTTGGTGACTGTCAGGCGGTCTAGTCTGTCGAGCAGCTCCTGTGTTGTTCGCATGAGCGGCCCTGTATAAAGCAAAGTGCATATAAACCCAGCGCCATCCAGTCAGCTCCGGCTTTGCCCTTGACACATTCGAAGGAACATGACTTTTCAGAACAACTGTTTTAGGGGGTCAGAGCATCGATCGGCTTGGCTGTGCCGTTACTTCCCTCTTGAGACAGTGCTCATGATTACAAAGGTCTTCACGTGCCGTCAGTCTTCTCGAAGCTCGTCTCTCATTCCCTTAGGCTCGTTCTCAGCCCTCCTGCTGAGTGCTTTAGCCTACTCCTGTCTCGCCGCTATCGACGACGTGAACTAGGACTACTTGTTTCGTCTCATTCAGTCTCAGTCCCTTCAGTAGGTTGAAGCCCTCTTGTCTCGGCCTTCTTGCTGAGAACCTCAATACCTAGCGAGAGATGCTTCCGACTATCTATAGCACTTAGACATCTGCCTCTGGGAGAGATTTTGAGGACGACATATGTGGATTTATCGATATCAGCCTCAAGATAGTGGGATAACTCTTAACTTCTGATCGCCGATATTATGCACGGAGGCGGCGAGTTGAGTACGTTAGCGAACTTCGTCAAGAGGAACTTCCACAGAGACTCGGTTCGACTGTTGCATCTGTCAGAGGAAGCGAAGAAGATTGAGGGTGTGAAGGATGCAGCGATCGTAATGGGTACTACCACGAACAAGGAGATACTCCAGAAACTAGGTCTCCTCACAGATGAAGGTCGAGTGGCCTCAGAGAGTGACATGATACTTGCCGTGATGGTCGACTCACAGTCTCTTATGGAGAAAGCCCGGCAACAGATCGAGGAGATGCTGCTCAAGCCACCGCCAGCTAAGGGTCGCGCGTTCTTTGGCGTCGACGCCGCGCTGCAAGCGGTCCCTGACGCCAACCTCGCGGTCGTCTCAATTCCTGGCGACCACGCCAGAGAGATTGTCCTGAAACTACTCGACAAAGGACTTAGCGTACACCTATTCAGCGACCACGTTCCGCCCGAGCATGAGCTGGAGTTGAAGCAGTACGCGAAGGAGAGAGGCTTACTCGTAATGGGACCTGGCGCTGGCACCTCGATCATCGGTGGCAAGGCGATCGCATTTGCCAATGTTGTGAAGAAAGGAAAGATAGGGGTCGTAGCTGCTGCCGGGACTGGGCTGCAAGAGGTGAGCGTCCTCCTCAGCGAAGCGGGTCTGGGGATTTCTGAGGGATTGGGAACCGGCGGAGGCGATGTCAAGTCAAAGATCGGTGGCATAATGACCCTCCAGTCGATAGAGGCACTTGAGAGGGATCCCGAGACTAGCATGGTGGTCGTGGTCTCTAAACCACCGGACGTAGACGTGAAGCGGACCATACTCGATCACTTAGTGAAGAGGACGAGGAAGCAGTACGTAACCTGTTTCCTAGGCCCCGAGAGCTACGAGATTCCTTCAAGTGTGCGAGCGCGCCTCAAAGGAACGAAGACTCTCCATGCAGCGGTGATCGAGGCAATTCGAACTGCTGAGCCCGCACGTCACATGGAGTTCACTAAGCAATTGACGATATCCGAGAGAGAACTGACAGCTCTTGCGGACAAGCTCGTGAAAGCGTTGCGTGAGGAGCAGAGGTACATCCGAGGCCTATACACGGGCGGAACGCTCGCATACGAGACCCTCGTGATACTGGGACGAATGATTGGCGACGTTTACTCTAATGCCCCGCTCAATCCAGCGTTGAAACTGGCTGGCTCATTTCGGAGCGTGAAGGATTCGATCGTTGACCTCGGCGAGGAAGAATTCACCATGGGCAGAGCCCACCCCATGATAGACCCAACGATGCGAAAGATGAGACTCGTAGAGGAGGCGAAGGACCCCGAGGTCGCCGTGATCATCATGGACTTCATGCTTGGACACGGCGCCCACTCCGACCCAGCTGGAGCAATGCTCGGAGCAATCGCCGATGCCAATAAGATAGCAGAGAAAGATGGGAGAGCGTTGCCCATGTTGGCCCGCGTATGTGGGACCGAGCAAGATCCGCAGCCCCTCTCAGACCAGATCGGAAAACTGCGCGGTGCTGGAATCGAGGTTCTTCCTACGAACGCGCTAATGGCGATTGCTAGCGCGCTAATCTCCCGAAAAGGAAAAATCGATAGCTCGACCATGGAAGACCTGTTCGGGAGTTACCTTAGAGGCTTCTAGGAGGGCGCTGTTTGTTGGAGAAGATACTGAAACTGTTCTCCTCGGAGCTGAAGGTGATCAATGTCGGACTCGAGGTCTTCAACGACGCATTGAAAGCTCAAGGCGTCAATGTTGCCCAGGTTTCTTGGCAACCGCCTCCCAAGCTGGAAAAAGAGTACGAAGACATACTCTCCAAGATGCTGTAACCCGTATTGCCAGTCAACTGGAGAGAAGGCAGCCGAAACCTGTCTCCATTCGAGTCGGGTTTCGTCGGCCTTCGTCTCGTAAGCGGCCAGTGTCTTGGCGCATTCAGGGTTTCATCTTCGACGCATCGAGGACCGCATCGACTATCTGCCTGTAGCCGGTACATCTGCACAGTATTCCCTCAACGGCCTCAACGACATCCTCCCGCGTCGGAGAGGGCTTGCGTCTCAGCAGAGCTTCACCTGCCAGCACCACCGCTGGTGTGCAGAAACCACACTGTAGCGCTCCGTGTTCGATGAATTCTCTTTGAACGGGGCTGAGAACACCATCCTTAGCGATTCCCTCAATCGTCACAATGCTGTGCCCGTCAGCTTCTGCTGCCAGTATCAGGCAGGATTTGACTGGAACACCGTCGAGAAGGACGGTGCAGAGGCCGCAGTCTCCGCGTTCGCATGCCGACTTGGTTCCCGTAAGGCCCAGTTTGTGCCTGAGAGCCCAAAGCAAGGTCTTGTTGGATTCTGTCTCTATTGCGCGATCGGTCCCATTAACCGTCAACTTGATCATATGTTTGGCCATTCTAGGCCGCCTCCCACAGTCGATGAACTAGTCTCCTGGTCAGCACTTCAACGAGGTTGGCTCGGTACTCCTTTCCTCCTCTGACATCCGAAATCGGCGAGACAGTCTTCATCACGATCGGCATGGCCTCATCGAGAAGCTCATCGATTGGTCTGTTGTTCTCGAAGACCTTCTCTGCTTTGAATGCTCTTACCGGAGTGGGCGCGACTGATGAGTAGGCGAGCCTAACAGTCTTACCTGTCTTGCCGTTGGGAGTCAAGAGGCCTCCGACTCCTACTACGCAGAGGTCTTCTCCGACGGCTCTGCGGGCTTTCAGGTAACTTCCTCTGGATCCCTCAGCAGGAGGCGGAATATCGATCGAAGTAACGATCTCATTGCAGTCTAGAATCGTCTTCTTCACTCCAGCGAAGAACTCGCGGATGGCAACGGTCCTCTTGCCTTTGCGGCTGGCGATGCTGACGGTTGCATCCAGAACCAAGAGAGCTGGAGCCGAGTCTGCAGCTGGAGAAGCATTGCAGATGTTCCCGGCTAAAGTGGCTCGGTTCCTGATTTCGTGGTCTCCGATCGTGCTAACAGCCTCCTTCAAGATTGGGTAGTTCTTGGACACTTCGTCATGGTGAAGCAGCTTGTTCATCGTGACAGCCGCTCCCACGTTGAGCCCGCGCTTCTCGTCATACGAGAGTTGCTGGAGCTCCTTCACCCCCTTTATGTCGATCACGCTCTCGGGGAGCCGTTCTCTGGCTCTGAGACCAACGATCAGGTCTGTCCCGCCAGCGAGCAGTTTGGCTTCCCGCCCGTGCTCTTCCAAGAGCTCAAGCACTTCCGTGAGCGTTTGTGGAGCGAAATAATCGAACTTGGGGAGCATCTTCTTCACCTCGACCTTCTGAGAAGTTCCGGTTTCTGCTCCTTGACGGCAGTCCAGATGCTCTCAGGCGTCATGGGCAGTTTGAACATCTGCACCCCTGTGGCATCGAAGATGGCGCTGGCGATGGCGGGTGGTATTGAGAGCATCGTCAGTTCTCCAATACCTCTCGCGCCGTATGGTCCATCAGCCTGAGGATTCTCGATTAACGTAACGACATGCTCGTCGGGCATGTCGGATGCTCTTGCGATCTTGTAATCGGTGAAGTTGCTGTTGAGCATCGCACCCTTCTCGTCGTAGATGTAGCCTTCCATCAGACCTATGCTCAGTGATTGCAAGACGCCGCCATAGACCTGCCCGTGGACTAAGAGCGGATTGATTGCTTTTCCAAGGTCGAAAGCCGACGCAACCCTCAGTACCTTGACTTCGCCGGTCTCTACATCGACCTCGATCCTTGCCGCCTGTGCCCCGAAGGTCCACTTGAGCGCAGGGAAACCCTGGCCTGTCTCGGGGTCGAGATAGGTGAGTCCCCTTGGGACGTACGCCCCGCGACCGAGAACCGGGCCACCAATGGCGCTGCCGTCTGGGTAACTGTATCCCATAACGAACTGCTGCAGCGAAATTCCTTTCTCCCGTTGCCGCTTAGGGAAGACCGTCTCATTTTCGAGCGCCAGCTCTGTCTTGGGAACCCTGAGCACCTGTGCCGCCATCTCAAAAATCTGTTCCTTTGCGTCTCGAGCAGCGTCGATGACGGCTCTGCCTTCCATGAAAAGACCTCTACTAGCCACAGTCTGCCACGAGTACGGTGTTAGATCCGTAATCCTCTCCGGAACGACGCGGATCTTCTCGAGCGACATGCCAAGCTCTTCCGCCGCCATCTGGGCGAGGCTAGTGGTTGTTCCTTGACCGATCTCGGTGACGCCGACGGAGAGGGTGGCGCTGCCGTCCTCGTTGAATTTTATAATAGCTGCAGAGGCCGCGTTGGGAGGCATTGCAGGAGCTTTCCACAGCGCCGCAACTCCTGTCCCGACCAGTTTGCCGCTGGCTGATGGCTTCTCCTTCTTCCCCCACCCTATCGTCTCGGCGACTGCCTTGATGCACTGGTCAACTCTACCAGCGTCTTCCCTCAGCTTCTCCCCGGTAGCTGTGATCGAACCGGGTCGGAGCGCATTTCTGAGCCGGAATTCCACAGGGTCAAGTCCGATCTCCCGGGCGACCAAGTCCATCTGCCTCTCCAAGGCCCACAGAAACTCGAGATGACCAAACCCTCGAAACGCCGTTCCATACGGGTGATTCGTGTATACGGTCATCGAGTCAGCGTGAAGGTTAGGCACCTCGTAGGGTCCTGTACAGGAATATCCTGCGGCTCGGCCAGGGTTGACGCCATAGTCTGCGTAGGCACCAGCATCATAGATGTACTTGATCTGTTCTGCTGTGATCTTTCCGTCTGCGTCGACCCCTGTCTTAATCCATCCGTAGAATCCCTGCCTCTGCGCAGCTGTGGTGAACTCCTCTTCACGCGTCAGCAAGAGCTTGACAGGACGGCCGCCTGAGAACTTCGACAAGAGCACAACGAGCGGTTCGAAGTTGATGCCCGCCTTGCCGCCGAAACCTCCGCCCACATGGGGAACGCGCACGTTGATCTTGTGGAGTGGAATCCCAAGCGCGTGGCTCAATATGTATCTCACAGCAAAAGGCGACTGCGCAGATGTCCAGACCTCGGTGCTTCCGTCCGGAAAGTACTGTGCTATGCAGGCGCGTGTCTCCATTGCGGCGTGGCTGACCTGAGGCATCGAGAATTCATTCTCAACGACCGTAGTTGCGTGACCGAAGCCATCTTCGATGTCGCCTTTGCGGATCTTGAAGATGTTCGCAATATTCGTTCCGGGGACAGGGGTGAATGCGAGAGAGTGCTCGTACTGTCCAAGATCCTCGTGGACGAGCGGAGCGCCCGGTTTCAAAGCCTCAATGACATCGAATACAGGCTTCAGCGGCTCGTACTCGACTTCTATGAGCTCGATTGCTTCCTCAGCCGACTCTTCGGACTCCGCTGCAACAGCAGCGACTGGCTCGCCAGCCCATCTGACTTTGTCTTTGGCGATGACCATCTTGTCTCTAACGTACAAACCCATCCTATAGGGGAAGGCCTGACCGGTGATCGCTGCAACAACTTCAGGATGTTTCTCGGCCCGCTTTGTGTCGATTTTCAGGATGCGGGCATGGGCGTGCGGACTTCGCAGGAACTTGCCGTACAACATGCCCGGAACTTCCATGTCTGCAACAAATTTCGCCATACCAGTGACTTTCTCGAAGGCATCGACTCGGGGTAATCCCTTGCCAACATACTTGTAGCTCAAGATCACACCAGAGTCCGACTTGCCAGCAGAGGCTATTAACTCATCCTGCACGCAGATGTGACGAGAGTCAGACACTGGCTCTTCACGCAAGCATGCATCAGAACAGAAGAGCATCCTCACCCATTCCATAGGCGAGCTTGATGATGTAGCGACCGAGCCCCAGCGATTCCGGAGTTCACTAGCGGGCTGCCCGCGGGTGAACCCATGAACATTGTAGTAATAAGCTGAAAACAGTAGAGAACTGCTTGGAGATCTACCACCAATGGAAGGTCATGCCCAGAACCTAGTCATCGGAGCAGGTCCTGTGGGTGCTCCTATCTTTCCGGGTCTGCGAGATCTACGATCTCTCCATCACTCCGGACGGGAACATTTAATTCGCTACTTTGTCTGCCTCGTTGAGAGGGTTCATTGAAACCTTGAGGGACATGGCTTGAAAGCCTCTCCCGAAAATGCTCACCTAGTCTTCAGGCGAGTACTAGTCGCTGTGGACGGATCACCGAATGCTGCTAGGGCTGCCAGAGTCGCCATAACGCTGGCGAAGAAGTACGAGGCAGAGCTGTATGTGCTGCATGTAATTCCGCAACCCCCCTACTTGTTGCCCCCTGACTCCTTGAAAGACTACTATCGAGACACGAAGAAAGCGGCAGAAAAGTGGGTGGACGAAGTCGCCTCGCTCGCCAACAGTCAAGGATTGAAAGTAAAGGGAACGATCCTTGAGCACGCACCCTCAGTTGTGCAATTCATATCAGACTATGCAGCAAAGAATGAAGTTGACTTGGTCGTCGTTGGAACCAGAGGCCTAAGCGGCTTCAAGAAACTGCTCATCGGAAGCACCTCGGCAGGAACCGTCAGCCATGCACCCTGCAATATACTGGTAGTCAGATAAGACCGCTCTCAGACGGCAAACGTGATCTGCTCCAATTGTTCTTGCTAGTCAATCTTGCTTCGGGAAAGCTCGTCCTACTCTCGTACAAAGATATGGGTCTTACAGTCGAACGTCGATGTCTTGGTGACTCACGTTATCGCGGCTGGAACTGCAAGATTGATCATTGGCACATCCGAACATTCCTCGGGTGCAGTTTCCTCCTTAGCCACGTGACAAGAGGGAACGAGACGTTCGCTCTCAACTCAACCATTCGTGATGCAAAGTGTCGAGGTCTCTCGGGACAATTCCTTTAGGCAACACTGGCGACATGCCCTGATTCCACGCGTGTGTATCTCATGGCGGAAAGTATCATCGGCTCGAACTTCCATGGTCTTACGGAAGACGAGGTCGCGCAACGACGTGCGAGGGATGGCTACAATGAGCTGCCCTCCGCCAAACCGCGTGGCGTTCTGAGGATCGCGGTCGGCGTTGTGCAGGAGCCCATGTTCATGCTGCTCATCGCCTGTGGCATTCTCTACTTGATCCTCGGTGACTTGGAAGAAGCGCTGATGCTGCTGGGCTTCGTTCTGGTGGTAATGGGAATCACGCTATATCAGGAACGGCGGACAGAACGCGCTTTGGAAGCCCTCCGTGACCTTTCCAGCCCTCGGGCTCTGGTAATTCGAGAGGGCGAGCAGAAACGTATTCCTGCAAGAGAGCTCGTGTCCGACGACCTTGTGCTGCTCTCAGAGGGAGATCGCGTTCCAGCGGATGCCCTAGTCCTTGACTCTACAAACTTGACAGTGGACGAGTCTCTGCTCACTGGCGAGTCGGTGCCGGTGCGCAAGTCGACTTGGGATGGCGAGGAGAAGATTGGGCGACCGGGGGGTGACAGCCTGCCTTTCGTGTATTCCGCGACCCTAGTTGTCAAGGGGCGAGGAATCACCAGAGTCACTGCCACCGGCCTGAAAGCTGAGGTTGGAAGGATCGGAAAGGCATTGCAGACGCTTGAGCCTGAAGAGACTTCACTTCAGAGAGAAACGAAACGTATCGTACGCTACTTCGCTCTCCTAGGCCTGATGCTCTGTACAATAGTCGTGGCGGTCTTCGGTTTGACACGTGGCGACTGGTTGAACGGTCTTCTGGCTGGTATTACTCTCGCGATGGCTACGTTGCCTGAGGAGTTTCCTGTGGTTCTGACAATCTTCCTTGCGTTGGGTGCTTGGAGGATTTCGCATCGTCATGTGCTGACGCGACGTATGCCAGCGGTTGAAACGTTGGGTGCAGCGACGGTCCTTTGCGTGGATAAGACCGGCACTCTTACGCTCAATCGGATGCAGGTCGGCGAACTAGCGGTCGGCAACGAGGTCTACAAGGTTACTGACGACCCAACAGACTTGCCTGAACAGTTCCATGGATTGGTTGAGTGCAGCATTCTGGCCAGCCCCTCAGACCCATTCGATCCGATGGAGAAGGCGATGAAGGAACTCGGCACGCGTTCACTATCTAACACGGAGCATATCCACCAAGATTGGGAACTGGTCCGCGAATATCCTCTCTCAGAGAAGATGTTGGCAATGTCGCGAGTGTGGCGCTCGCGGAGCTCCGAACGATACATCATTGCAGCTAAAGGAGCCCCTGAAGCAATCGTCGACCTCTGCCATGTCGGCCAGAAGGAGTTGGAGAGAATGAACGCCCAGATCGAGAAACTGGCAGATCACGGTCTACGTGTCATCGGTGTCTCAAGAGCTTACTTCACATCCGCAGAATTGCCGGCAGGACAGCATGATTTTGAGTTCCAGTTTCTGGGGCTCTTGGGCTTGTCTGATCCAGTGCGTCCTGAGGTGCCAGATGCGATTCAGGAATGTTATGACGCCGGCATCCGCGTTGTCATGATTACGGGAGATTACCCGGGCACCGCAAGGAGTATCGCGCTGCAAATTGGTCTGCGGTCGCCAGATCAGACCATAACAGGTCCTGATCTGGACCAGATGGACGACACCACTCTGCGACAACGCATCCAGGACGTCAGCGTGTTTGCCCGAGTTGTACCAGAGCAGAAACTGCGAATCGTCGAAGCATTGAAGGCGGACGGTGAAGTGGTAGCTATGACCGGAGACGGGGTAAATGATGCCCCGGCATTGAAGTCGGCCAACATCGGCGTGGCCATGGGTGGACGTGGCACCGATGTGGCGCGTGAATCAGCTGCACTTGTGCTTCTTGATGACAATTTCGCTTCCATCGTACAGGCTGTACGTATGGGTAGGCGCATCTTTGACAATTTGAGGAAGGCTATGTCGTTCATCGTCTCTGTGCACATGCCAATCGCTGGGATGTCGCTGATTCCGGTCCTTCTTGGCTGGCCGCTGATCCTGCTGCCAGTACACGTTGTCTTTCTTGAGCTGATCATCGATCCTGCATGCTCGGTCGTCTTCGAAGCCCAGCCCGAGGAGTCCAATGTCATGCGACGACGACCGCGCAGACTAAATGACCCTCTCTTCAGCAGATCTATGGTAATGCACAGCTTCCTCCAAGGCCTCAGCGTGCTGGCGATCGTGTTCGCCGTGTACATCGCAGTCATGTGGATCAGTCAGAACGAGTTGGAGGCTCGGGCGGCCAGCTTCACCACCCTGGTGATCGCTAACCTTGGTCTCATCTCCAGCAACAGGAACTGGACCGAATCTTTCTTCAAGACGTTGCGGACACGTAACATGGCATTGTGGTGGGTGTCAGGCTGTACTGCCCTTTTTCTGTTGTTTGCTTTGACGGCACCCTCTCTTCAGAGCCTGTTCCGATTTGCCCCGCTGCATGTCATTGACCTGGTTCTTGGACTAGGAGCAGGAGCACTGTCGATTCTGATTTCGGAAGGGCTGAAAGCTAGATTCTCTCGGATAACCGCTAGGAAATAGAGCATACGGCTCTTGGAGGCGCTTCGATCGGCAGCACGGGTCACGAGATGCCGACCGCATTGGTCCATCACTATGGCATGCATCGGCCAAATGCTTGACTGCTTGATAACGCAATACGTTCGAGGATTGCCGTCAGAGTTCTTGCCTATACAAGATCCGTCCACTTGGGCGAAACGCAATCGATTCCCAGAAAGCTATTGCTGCTGTATTGATCGGAAAGATCTCAAGATCAACATGCTCGACATTCATTGCACGGGCCTCTTTCAGAAGGCGTTTGGCCAGCGCGTTGCCCACACCCTTTTGGCGAAAGGTGGCTCCACGTAGAAGTCATGAATAGTCAAGGTAAGGCCTAATTCTGCTGAGGGTTGGAAGGTTCCAAGGGCGACTCCTCGAATCGCATCATATATAGTCGGATGCGGAGAAGGCTCGGAAGACAGCGACTCTCTTCGCAGCCTTTGTTTTTCCAACGGCGCTACATAGCATGGCCACCAATATATAGGACATCTTGCTATTACAACGATCCTCACAAGATCCTTGAGGGATAGGTATGATTGAATCATTGCTGACTGCTGGCTGGTTTTTCATTACTATCCTGCTTGAGATTGTTCCACTCTTTCTAGTGGCGACTTTTCTGGCGGGGCTTTCTTTGGAATATGTCTCTCCTGAGACTCTTAGGAAGCACCTCGGAGGTAGGAGAAGCTTGAGGGGAATGCTACTGGCAACAGGCTTTGGCTTCGTTACACCCTTCTGTTCGTGTTCAACAATTCCGGTTCTGGCGGGCATGATGGCAGCGGGGATTCCGATCGGTGTGCTAACCGCGTTCCTATTTGCATCTCCTTATCCAATTGAGGTTGGGTTGATTGTCTTGGGTCCGATTTTTGGCTGGGCCTTTGCGATCATCTTCAGTGCTACTGGTGCGCTGATAGCATTTCTAAGCGGCATTCTGATCCAAGCATTAGGATGGCAAAATCAGGTAAAACAGATGCCTGCCCCCGCAGAATCCTCTGAATCAACCAATACGGAGGCTCCACTGATGCTGGAAAGTGGGTTCAGAATCAAGGTTAAACGCTCCATACTTTACGCAATTGGTTTCCTTCGAAAACTTGGCCTATATATTATTGTGGGCACAGCAGTTGGAGCCTTGATCTACGGTTTCCTGCCAGAGGCCCTAGTTGTTGAGTATGCGGGCAGTTCCAGCCTTTTTGCGGTTCCCATAGGCGCATTGATTGGTGTGCCATTGTATGTTAGCATTATACCAGTGATACCGATCATATATTCGCTCCATCAAGGGAGTCAGTGCCGGAGCTGTAATAGCGTTCTTGATCACGGCCACGGCAATAAGCCCACCAGAGTTAATGATGCTCTCTGGCCTGTTCAAGAAGAAATTCTTGATCGCATTCGTACTCATAATGATCATAGGAGCCATAGCTACTGGATACCTGTTCAACGTGATATCATGAAGGCGAAAGAAAAGTGACTAGTCAAGATGGAAGAATGGAAATCGTAATCCTGTCAGGAGCATGCTGCATTCCATCTCTCGCAGCATCGGACAAGCATATGGAGAAGAACATCCAAGAGGCACTGGAACGCTCAGGCATAAATGCAAAGATAAGAACGATAACTCTGAGTTCGGTACTCCAGGGAAAAGACCTGGTTGAACAGCAGGGACAGGTAAACGCCTTATTCCAAAAGCACGGGGTCAAATTCGCCCCGGCACTGTTGATTGATGGCAAGCTCCAGTTCATGGGCGGCGTACCCACCACAGATCAAATCCAAACAAAACTCACTGGGGAAGGAAAATAGTTCTGACATGATGCCTTGCTGAAGAATCTATCTGAAGTGTCCCGAATGAAACATAGGATCAACTGGGATACATCATTCATGATGGGTCAGGCCAGACTGCTAACCTTAGCAGTGCTCAACAGGGGGCCACTTCACGGTTATGGCATCATCAAAGAGATCAGAGAGAAATCTCAGGGATGCTGCACAATTACGGGCGGAACCATCTACCCCGCCTTAAGGGAACTTGAGCTCGAAGGCCTGATCAAGAGCAAGAAAGCAAATGTCAGAAGAAGAGGCAGGGTTGTCTACAAGATAACTCCGGAAGGAGAAAAAGTTCTGGCGAGGGGATTAGATAGATGGGTTGCCTTCACCAAAGGAGCGAAGAGACTGCTTGCAGTGGACTAAAGATGGAATGGTTACGTAGCACATGGCTGGAATCGGCGAACCGATCGTAAAGGTCGTACGTTTCTTTTCAAGGCAGGAAAAACCTTTCAGGGTAAATATGCTGAGGGCAGCCGGGACATATTTCCTCAGGACTCTGGCTCTTCAGTATCAGCCGATCTACATTGCAGCTTTGGGTGCAACTGCGTTTCAACTTGGAGCTGCAAATAGCATCGGAGGGCTTACGGCAGCTGCCATAGCGCTGCCCGCCGGATGGCTGGCGGATAGATACGGAGTGAGACGGATATTTTTGGCTGCCGTGGCCCTGATGATGTTCGGAGCTTTCCTCTTCGCATCAGCGCAAACCTGGGTGATCATAATTCCGGCCTTGTTGATCGGGAATCTTGGTCTGCAGATGGAGGCGACAGCTTGCCCGACCGTCTGCGGCAGTTGTCTGAAAGACGAGGAGAGAGCTACAGGGATGGGACTATGCGATACGCTTGCAGCCACTCCCGGATTGATGGCGCCCCTCATAGGAGCGATCGTGATCACCCGATTCGGGGGGTTGAACGCTGGTGGAATCAGACCTCTATACTACTTGCAGATCATTGGTTTCTCATTGATTCTGATATTCGTCTTGGCGGAGTTCAGGGAACCGGAGAGGCGTCGGGGATTGAAGATTAGTTCCGGCTTCAGTGGGAGCATCCGTGAACTTCTCGTTAGAGGAATTAGGTTGAAGAGTTGGATCTTGTTTGTGTCGTTGTCGAGCATCCCCCTTTACATGGGTACGATGGTTTATGTCCCGTTTTTTGCTGCTGAGATGAAGCATGCGGATGAATTTGTGTTGGGAGGGATGGCGATGGCTTCGGTGGTGGTGCCTCTTTTACTATCGATTCCTGTGGGAAGAGTCGCGGATAGGATTGGGAGAAAGAAGGTACTGTATCTGACGATGTCGATCTATTGCCTGTCGCTTCTGCTTCTTGTCTGTGCCGTAGACTCGACGATGCTACTCCTCTCAGGAGTCTTGCAGGGATTCTTGACGCTGGCTGCGGTAACGCGGGTCGCGATGACAGCGGAACTTGTCCCCACTGCTCTCTTGGGAAGAACATTCGGTATCTTAGGCCTGTTCACGGGACTGATCATGATAGTTGCCCCCATGATCGGAGGAATCCTTTGGAGTGCTACTGGTCCGGAATCTGTATTCTACTCGATAATAGTGGTTCAGGTGCTCAGCATGCTTGTATTGCTCACAATGCCTGAGACGTTGAGCAAGGAGCATGCTGCGATTCGGCGCGTAGCCACATAGAGAGAGCAAGTGTGAAAAGGAACTAACCGATGATAACGGCCCCAATAGCACGCATCCAATTATCCGCATTTCTTCATTCTCTCATCCGATATACTCACGCGTAATTTCGGATATGCGGGCGATCGAGGCATCATTTCTCGATATCCGCCCACGTCAACCCTCATTCCCCATAGGTTTGAACACACTGAGTCCTTTGATTCAGAAGGGAATCATCAGACGGGATAGCACTGGCCAACCCACGCATACGCAGGATTGGCTTCAAGACGCTGAGGCATTTCAAAGCAAGTTCGCTCTATCACACAACGAAGGACATCCTTCTGGCACAGAGAACATTGGGCCATAGAGACCGGGTCGAAGTGCGTCATACAAATGCTCAGGCATTCCCGGTCTAGCATGTACAACACTCAACGTGAAGTCGGGTGCGACTCTTTCCGTTGACGTTTGGGATGTTTGCGGTGGTGTTTGCGGGGGTCCAGAGAAGGCTAACCAGACTATACCGATTACTGCCAGCCCTAGGAGCGCGAAGCCAATTAGCTCTCGCAGATGCCGCTTCCGCTTCGTTTTCTCCGGCAAATACGTCATCTTAGATGTTGTTACTTTGTCTTGTTTCGCTCGTAGGCCGCCAATTTAGCGGTCTCAGGCTCTAGCCCTTGCTTGTTTTCCTCCAGCCTGTGCCAAGAGACGGCCTATTCGGTTACGTTTCCGCTTGAACTCGCGCCTAGCCCAGGAATCAACACTGAACTCCTTTACCCACGCTATACGCCCTCCACACACGTAACACCGAATATCGGATACGCGCCATCCCAGTTTTGCGTCGGATTCACCTTTCCTTCGCTTAACATAGTCCTCGACGGAACACACCTGCATCTCTTTGTCTCGGGGATATCCTCTTCTGACTTGGTCACGTATCCACTCGTAGTATTTGGGAACTCTGCGGTGCCGTCTGAAATGCCCGATTTCATGCAATAGAACCAGAAAGTATTGCTCCCCATCAGTCAGTCCGAGCCCATTGCGTGAGGAATACTTGCTATAGCATCCGTCACCTGGGTAGAAACCACGAATACATTGGAGCGGTATCTTGGTATTCAGGTAGATCGCCTTCCTCTTGACATTTGCCAGACCCCAGAAATCCTCTGTCTGTCCTACCCACTTCACGCTCACGTTGCGTACGTACTCTCCAGCGAATTTCGCGAGACTCTCGATATTCGGCTTCATGCCTCTGCTCCTGCAGGTGGGGTTTGTGGTTCTCTGTGTGAAACTGTATTAGGCATGTGCATCTGAAATCGTTTCTATCGACACGGCTTTCCTTCTTACATATTTAAGTTTATTGATCTGAGTCGTCTTGGCCATTGCTATGGGGATCGTGTTGATGATCTATCCGCTTTCTTCGGCTGCACAGTTATGATAGCTGGAGCCCATCCGAATCTTCGAAAGGTATCCATGGCCTGCGAGAGGGCACGCCCTCCCAATACCAGCTTTCCAGGCTTGACGCCGGGTTCGTGGATTGAGTCGTTGATGTGAAATCTCCCATCCATATACCCTGTGACGACAATCCAGTGAGGCAGGTGAGATGGTTCTCGCGCTCCCCTCGCCCTCAGCGTATAGTACGAATCTACCAGAAGAATCACAGGGCTGCCGGCGATAAGCGCGTTTCTAATGTCAGATAGCGATGGTGTCCTATCTTCAATACCTGATGCTATTCGCCTTTTGAGTGTGGCGTTGTATGCGTTGAAGAAATCCAAGAAAAGCTTCCTGTCCGCCGGTTCAATCTCGCAACACTCCAGTGGCGCTCTGCTTTCTTTAGCCGTTATCTGTTCATTGATCAACTGCGTTGCAAGATCTCTCTTTATGAAGAACGCTGCTATTCTGTACGGCGAAGAGAACTTGAAAGGTAATGCAGCTGTCTCCGTCCAGACTAGGAATTCGTTTTGCCTCGAGAGTTTTGCCTTCTTGTCGAAGTATCTCCAGACCATTAGAGTTGCGCATGCGCCGCAGGTGAAGTCGGTGGTCTGCCTATAGAGCGGCACTCTCAGTCGCGTATGTCGCTGTCCTCCCTGGCCATTGGCTTCACCTCGGCCTGCCGTTTTCAGCGTATACATGAAGTGCAAAGCGTTCTTTGCGCGTATTCGAGATGTTCCCTCTTTTGGTCTATCCTCACGGCTGAGAGATTGCTGAGTCCCTCTATCTTCGTGATGTCAACACCGATTTCTTGCTTAAAGACTTGGGAGAGATGAGACGCTGGGTCTGTTGTTACAAGGAGCGTATGGTAATCTGCGCAACTCGTTCAGGTGATGTGATGTTAACGGTTGGATTTGGCCAACCCCTACCTGAATCTCGCAGGCACAGAGTTCCCGTCCCCGGGAGAGCAGGTGTAGGGTCTTCAGGCGTGTCGGATCAGACATTGAGCGCAGCACGTCCAATTCTCTATTGTGTCCTCTCAGGTAACGAGGAGGAAAATCCCCGCAACTGTTTGATCCAAGTCGGAGCAGGGCACGTCAAATCCTTTCTAGTTGAGGCGAGACGATCAAGTCTCTCTACGAGTTCTTGGGATATCTGCATGGAGCTCTGTATAGACCCAGATTTATATAAACCACGCTGCATACACAAATGTGCCTCAATATAGGGTGAGGCCAAACACTCGGACATCGTAGGCACCTTCGAATGGAGATGGCGCGAATATGGACGATCACGTAAGGAACCTGGTAATAGGAGCTGGTTTCGGAGGGTATGTGGCCGCGATACGCCTCAGGCAACTTGGTCGAGAGGTAACGTTGGTCGAAAAGGAATTGCTTGGCGGCGTTTGTTTGAACGTAGGCTGCATTCCTTCCAAAACCCTTGTCCGCGCTGCCAGACTAATGAAGCAGATTCAGAGAGCAGGAGACCTTGGAATCGAAACCGCTCAACCGAGAGTGGATCTTCAGAGACTTCAAGCCTGGAAGACAGGCGTCGTCGACAAGCTCAGATCAGGAGTGGCCTACCTTTGCAAAGCCAACGGTGTAGATCTCGTCTATGCCGATGCCAGATTCCAAGCGCCTCACCAGATGCAAATCAGGACTAAAGACGGGCCAAGAATCATCACTGCCGACAACATCATAATCGCTACAGGGTCACGTCCTGTCGAGCTCCCATCGTTCGAATTTGATGGGCACTTTGTCATTACCACAACGGAGGCGCTCTCACTTACGGAGATCCCTGGCAATTTTGTAATCATCGGAGGCGGAGTAAGCGGTCTAGAACTGGGCACCGCATATGCACGGTTTGGTAGCCATGTTACTGTGATTGAGATGCTGGACCAGCTTCTGCCGGGGGTGGATGGTGAGCTGGTCAGGGTTGTAGAGCGTAACTTGAGAAGACTGGGAGTCGAGACTCACGTAAGGGCTCGCGCGAAATGGGTGAGGGATGGAAAGGTCACAGCCGAGCTGGCTGATGGAAAGGAGATTGAAGTTCCTGCCGACAAAGTAATGGTTGCGGTTGGCAGACGGGCGAACTCAGACCAGATCGGACTTGAGACCACCGGCATCAAAACGGATGAGGCGGGATTCATCCAAGTCAATACTCAGATGCAGACAAACGTGCCTGGAATATATGCCATAGGCGATGTTGTCGGGATGCCGATGCTGGCACACAAAGCGTCAAAACAAGGAATAGTCGCTGCGGAAGTCATGTCTGGCCTCGCCAGCGCCGCAGACTTCAAAGCGATGCCGAGCGGAATCTGGACTGAACCCGAGATAGCGACCGTCGGCCTGACCGAGAAGGAAGCGAAGAACAAGGGATACGAACCGATTGTCGGGAAGTTCCCCTTCACCGCTTTAGGTCGAGCAGTCGCAGTTGGGGAAACAGACGGGTTTGTCAAAGTTGTCGCAGACAAGGAGAGCGAGCAGATACTCGGAGTCCAGATCGTCGGTGCTGACGCGACGGATCTGATCAGTGAGGCTGCTCTGGCGATCGAGATGGGCGCAACCTTGGAAGATGTCGGCCTGACGGTTCATCCTCACCCAACCCTCCCTGAGAGCCTTATGGAAGCGGCAGAAGCGGCGAAAGGGAAGGCGATACACATCCTGAAATCACCATAGGCAAGACCCCCGTCAGAACCACAGATCCGCGACTACGGGCAGAGTGGGGATCTACAACACCGCTTCGCAGGTATGGTACTACCTTGAAGTACACTTGCGGCTCTTGCGTCAAGTGCTTGCTCTTCCTAGCAGAATTCTCGAGGTAAGACTAGTGTGCCTCTTGTATTCCAAGAACAGTCAAGCGCTGGGTGCTCTTAATGCCACGCGCCACGTTTGCCGGCGCAAAAGTCATTGAACCTGCAGTCAGTTCCCCTTCTCTGTCACCTACGGTGAAGACGCCTCGACCCTCTATGACGTAGAAGCAGACATCATACGGCTCTGGCCGCGGGGGAATCTCTTGGCCAGTTTCAAGACAAACAAGGACGATATTGAACATCCTCGTCTTGCAAATATCTTTCTTAATTCTGCCAGTCTTTGAGAATTCTGCCAGTTCTGCTAAATCCCATACATCCAACCTCAATATGTCACCTCCGTGAGAGTGAGACAAGCTTCTCTTTCATTCTCTTCTCAGGGCAACTATTGGGTCTAGGCTTGCAGCTCCCCATGCGGGATAGAGCCCAGCTATGGTCAAGCCGGTCAATCATTCCAATGAGGTTGAGCAGCACGGACTTGCCGCTCCCTGATGGACCAACCACAGAAACTAACTCGCCCTTTTCGATTTTCACCGTTACGCCATGCAGCGCAGGAAAATTGACCGAACCGATTCCATAGACTTTGGTAAGGTCTACGGTTTCTACCGCTATGTCTCCACTATTCAACAGTTCACTCACCTGGTAACGTGAGGCAAGGTCATGTCTCATTCCCTGTACCTCTCGTGAAGCTTCATACCAACCGCCAAGAACAATGCCCCGGAGAAGACGAGGAGAGCCGTATCTACCATCAGACTGGAATATGATGAGCCTTCAAGCCCATATCTGATCAGATCGTTGGAATACGTGAGTGGAGATACGA
>Ga0315288_10002335_pt1 | contig 24558 bp, 21 predicted proteins | sample YL17G11_20_MG_FD_203454 | JGI IMG/M metagenome (GOLD analysis project Ga0315288, IMG submission 203454) | Sediment microbial communities from Yellowstone Lake, YNP, Wyoming, USA - YL17G11_20 | ecosystem: Environmental > Aquatic > Freshwater > Lake > Sediment | place: USA: Wyoming | collected... | reverse complement strand
TTTAGCGCCGGCATTCATTGCCGACTCGCAATACTGCTTCATCGTGCGCCTGAATGAAGCTCGCTTACCTAATTGCTCGGCAATTGCTTCAGCCACCAAAGCAGCATTAAGGTCCGGCTCCTTTATTTCGATAACATTGACGCTTATCTGTCGACCGGTTAACTCTTCAAGCTCTTCCCGCAATTTATCGACTTCACCACCCCTTGGGCCGATGACTACGCCGGGCCTGGCACTATGCAACGTTACTTTTACTTCGTTACGTGTCCGGATTATTTCGGTTTTCGCCACTGCTCCTTTAGGCATACTACGGTTAAATCTTTTGTCGACATACCGACGAATCTTTTGATCCTCAACAAGAAATTCACCGTAACTGGCCTTCGGAGCAAACCATGTGCTCTGCCAACCAATTGTTATTCCTGTTCTAAAACCTATTGGCGAAACTTTCTGGCCCATAATCTCGTATCTCGTATTACTTTTCTGCTATTTACCTATAATTGCGTTACTGTAACCCGTATATGGCAGGCTTTCTTGCGAATGGGATGAGCCCTGCCTCTGTCTTTTGGAATCCACCTTTTCGTACCTACGCGGATCCCTGCATCGTCAACACGAGCAGAACTCACATAAAGATTATCAACATTAGCCTTCTGCTCATCTGCATCCGCAACGGCACTTCTTAAAACCTTGTCGATCATCGAAGCGGCACGTTTTCTTGTGAACTTCAGAATATCCATTGCTTCCTGAACTCTTCGGCCGGCTATCATCTCGGTAACCAATCGAGCCTTTTGTGCCGACATCGGGGCATAGCGACAAGAAGAACGCCAGTCGGCCAAATCATTTACCTCAACGGATAATGCAGTCGCCAAATGACGAATATCATCCGCACACGGTTCGGGCTTGAAAAGACCCTTTTGCCAGTTTTTCACAGCCGCTTTCGCTTTTTTGCTGTCAAATCCTCCCCTGGCAAGATGGCCGGCCAACTCATCCACACTTATCCGCCGCTCCTGGCAAAGCTCTTTTAATTTATCAGCACTTAGCATATTTCCCGTTACAACCTTATATCATTCTAAACACAGTAGCAAAGTGAAGAATATTTTCTGCATCATCCCGATTCTTCGCTAACGCTTAGAATTATTAAATACCTTATTTCACTATTTTATCTTTTTGCTTGAATGACCCTTAAACATCCTCGTTAGTGAGAATTCACCTAATTTATGTCCTACCATATCCTCAGTAACAAAGACCTTATGAAACATTTTGCCATTGTGGACCAGAAATGTAAAACCGACAAACTCGGGAACTATCGTACATCTTCTCGCCCACGTTTTTATCGGCTCACGAGAACCTGATTCTGTTTGTTTGTTGACTTTGATAAACAGCTTATCATCAACGTATGGTCCTTTTTTACTTGATCTTCCCATTCGGATTTACTCAACCTTCAAACTACAATAGTTACGCGACCATCTCTCTTTGCCTGTTACACTCTAATTTGGAACCGTCCACTCTTGCGTCTTCGAATAATCCTCTTGTTGCTCGGACTGCGTGGATTCCTTGTCTTGCCCCCTTTTGCCAATACACCGGTAGGCGAACAGGGCTGCCGTCCGCCATTTGCTCTACCTTCCCCACCACCCATCGGGTGAGAAACAGGATTCATTGCCTTACCTCTTACGTGAGGTCTACATCCCATATGGCGTTTTCGCCCGGCCTTACCGATTCGTACGTTCTGGTAGTCTGGATTACTGATCCGGCCGATTGTTGCCCGGCACTCCTTACGAATCATTCGCATTTCACCGCTTGGCAAAGCGATAGTAATCCAATTACCTTCTTTCGCCACAATTCTTGCCGCGTTGCCGGCGCCTCTTACGAGTTTTCCTCCCTGGCCGGCCCTCATTTCGATATTGTGAATCTCCATTCCGGCTGGAATTGCCGAAAGCGGCATCGCATTGCCGATCTTGGGCTCGCAGGATTCGCCGCTTTCTACGTTGTCACCGACCTTAATGCCTAACGGTGCTAATACATACCTTTTTTCACCATCGTTGTAATGCAGCAAGGATATAAAACAGTTCCTGTTAGGATCGTATTCAATCGTTGCAACTTTTGCGGGGACGCCATCTTTATTACGCTTGAAATCAATTATACGGTAAATTTTTCTTGCTCCGCCGCCTCTGAACCGAACAGTGGTCATACCGGAATGGTTTCTTCCGCCATTCTTTTTGATCCGCTTGCAGAGAGACTTCTCAGGCCGGTTGGTCGTCAGCTCAGCATAATCATTTACCGAACTGTTTCTTCGTCCGGCACTTGTTGGTTTGTAAACTCGAATACCCATAACTCATATCTCTTATGTTGCTTTTAGAATAAATCTATATGAAAATCGGGATCCAGAAACACAACAGCTTTTTTCCAGCTTGCGGTCGTGCCAATTGTTCTTCCTCTGCGACGTTGCTTGCCTTTACGATTAGCCGTCCGTACCTTTTGCACTTTAACGTTGTATATTCTCTCTACAGCGTTTTTGATCTGGGTCTTGTTAGCCCGTTTATTCACTTCAAAGCTGTAGGCGCCTTTTATATTCGCAAAGTGCATTCCCTGCTCTGTAATCAAAGGCTTAATTATTATATTATAGTCATCCACTCTAATTATCCGTATCTAATATTGCAAGCTTATGTCATTCTGAACGTAACGAAGCATATTTAAGAATCCTTTCTACTTCATCGATATTCAGAACGAAAAATACATTAAGTTTTCACTTTAGTTACTAATTTTCGCTTGTCTGATCTGCCACCAAGACAGACAAAAGAGCTTCTTTCGTAAACAGCATTTTGCGATATCTGCATATCTCAGCTGCGTTCAATTCGTCCACAGGCATAACCGCAACCTTTGGAACATTCTTAGCTGATTTGTAGATATTAACATCTTCTGAGCTAATAGTCACGAGACAACTGCGTTCTATCTTCAAATTGTTGAGAATGTTCACAAAATCCCTGGTTTTCGGCTTCTCGAAACTTAGCCCGTCAACCACCACGACATTGTTACTCAAAAGTTTAGCCAGAATTGCCGAATCCCTGGCCAATCTTCTTTGTTTCTTAGGCATACGTTGACGGAAATCTCTCAGGCTCTTGGCAAAGGTAACACCTCCGCCAACACGTTTGCCCGTTCTAATGTTTCCAACACGTGCATTTCCCGTGCCTTTTTGCCTGAATAGCTTTTTGCCGGCCCCTTCCACCATACTTCTGCTTTTAGTTGCGGCTGTCCCCAAACGCTTGTTAGCGTGACACATTACAATAGCCTGCTTAAGCAAAGAGTATCTGACCGATCCACCTAAAACCGCCTCATCGACCTTCAAGGTGTCAACCTCTTGCCCATCTTTGTTATAAACAGCCAATTCAATCATGTTATTGTTTCTCTTAACCGGCTAACCATTAACTACACGTTACTCTACTTTTTAGCACTACGGATAATACAGTAGCCACCGGCCGGGCCGGGTATGGAACCCTTCACAATTAGCAAATTCTTCTCTTCGTCTATCGCTACCATGTCATGGTTTTTTGTCGTAATCCGGCGGTCGCCCATATGGCCTGACATTCTCTTGCCTTTTTTGATATTACCGCCGTGTCCTCGGTCGGTACCGTAGCCTGCCTGTGACCCCGGAGCCCTGTGCTTTCGTTCGGTGCCGTGCGAGGCAGGGAAACCACCGAAGCCGTACCGTTTCATTACACCCGCGAATCCTTTGCCTTTACTGGTGCCGATAACATCGACGGATTTCTCTTCCGAAAAAACAGCAACTGTGACAGATTCTCCAGCTTTATATTTTCGTTCGACGTCGTCCGAAAGTCGCATCTCTTTGACGAATTTCTTCGGATAGCTATTTGCCTTCTCGGCGTGTCCGATTTCCGGCTTTTTCCTGCGCACAGGTTTCACCTCATCGAAACCAAGCTGAATAGCGTTATAGCCGTCGGTCTCGGCACTCTTTACCTGCATGACTACACAGGGGCCGGCTTGTATGACCGAAACCGGCACTAATTTGCCCAATTCGTTATAAACCTGGGTCATTCCAACTTTTTTTCCCAATAGAATCGCCATAATCTCTTATCTCGTTATTCGATTCGCACTTCGCGAATTAGGCTTTAATCCTTACAAAAACTCCAGCCGGCACGACCAAACGATTCAGCACTTCGACTGTTCGCGCGTTGGCCTCGTGAATATCAATCAGTCGTTTATGAGTCCTCAGCTCAAACTGCTCCCTCGATTTTTTATCAATGTGAGGACTTCTTAAAACAGTATATCTTTCAATCCGCGTAGGCAATGGTACCGGACCACTGACACGAGCATTGGTCTTTCGGGCGTGCTCTACTATTTCCTTGGCAGACGCATCAAGAGCCCTGTGGTCGTAGGATTCCATTTTTATTCGTATTCTTTCAGTTTCAGTAGCCATAACATTATCCTCTCGGCTGCCCGTAGCCTGCTGTCAGCACTGACCGCTTTCACAGCAACTGCTTCACATACATACAAGAGCGTGCGGGGCAATATCTACCCCTACACAAAGCAGTAACCTCACTTCAAGTCCACCTTCTTAGAAATCCGCTTTTTTTGTATTATATTACTCATAAGTATAAGACTTCTAATAAGGTTTCATCTTTCAAGCCTCTAAGGCTTTGAAGTATATTGATTTATATGGCAAAAACAACAAAAAAACTTTTTTAAAGTTTATAGTTTTCCTGTTGTCTGCTAAACCTTTCTTCTTGATTCTGACAGGAGAGGCCTTGTAAATGAATGTTGATGGTGTATTACTGATCTATTGCTTCCGTTTTCAACAAACTATTTCAAGATACCAGTAACCAAATATCAAATTCGCCTTCCTTAAGAGTTTGGATTTAGATTAGCGTACTGCTCATCCAAAACCATTTACGGGTTTAATATACACCTATTATAAAGTTAATAAACCGTCCCTGACAATAGTATCATAGACATGCCACAGCCCAACTAAGGTTACGCAAAGCCATCCTTGGCGATGCTCGCTACGGCTGAAAAACGAGCAATTTATCATATAAATTAATCGCTGTCAACAAAAAGTAAAAAAAATTTGCATTAAATGTAAAAAAAACATCAAATACTTAAAAAATTATCTGATTAGCAATCTGCTCCGGTACTTTCTCATAGCACAACGGCTCCATCGTAAAGGTACCCCTGCCGGCCGTTAAACTCCTAATTTCGCTGGAATACCCGAACATTTCCACGAGGGGTACTTTAGCATCAATAACCTGCATATTCCCATGTATCCAACAATCGGTAATCAAGCCTCTTTTTGCAAGCAAATTACCCTGAACGGCCCCAAAACTTGCTTGCGGAACCACTACTTGAAGCCGCATTACCGGCTCAAGCAGGACCGGACTTGCGTTCTTGACCGCTTTTTCGATCGCGATAGCACCGGCCTGTTCAAAAGCCAGGCCCGAGGAATCAACAGAATGAAAGGAGCCATCAATCAAAGTAACTTTAATCCCCACGATAGGATAGCCCCCCAATGCTCCACTACCTGAAGCATCCTCAATCCCTTTTTCCACATCAGAAATATACTCTCTCGGAACCGCATCAGCAGAAACTTTGCTGTGAAATTCAATATCACTACTCCAATGGCCGTCCTCAGTAAGCAGCGGCTCAACCTTTAAGATAACATGGCCGTATTGGCCATGACCACCTGTTTGGCGTATAAATTTGCCCTCTGCCTGAACCGTCTTCGTGATAGCTTCCCTGTAGGCAACACGCGGCCTGCCGACTCTGACATTTACTCCTTTTTCTCTTATCAGCTTGTGCTGCAACACTTCCAGGTGCAGTTCGCCCATTCCACTGATGATTGTCTGGCCTGTGTCCACGTCCATTTTACATTCAAAAGTCGGATCCTCGCGTTTCAATGAGGCCAGCGCATCTGCCAGCTTTGCCTTTTCCGCACCGGTTCTGGGCTCTATCGACATATTCATGACCGTCTGGGGAAATGTAATACTCGGAAGGCAGACGGGTTTTTTGGGATCACAAATCGTATCGCCTGTAAGTGATTGTTTTAATCCCACAACTGCGACGATATCGCCGGCACCGCACGAGTCCAATATTTTTCGCTCATTGGCGTGCATCTCAAATATTCTGATAATATTCTCCCGCTTGTTGCGATTTGCATTCAAGACCCTGGTGCCGGACTTTAATCTGCCTTGATATATCCTAAGAAAGCTCAAATCGCCATGAACATCGCTGGTGATCTTAAATACAAGCGCCACCAGGCTGCCGTTATAATCGCATTTGATGGATATGTTTTTGCTCGTATCGTTCGGTTTATGCCCTGTGAGAATCTGTTTATCCAATGGAGAAGGCAGATACGCTATGACACCATCAAGAAGCCTTTGCACGCCGATATATTTCAGAGCGGAGCCAACAAATACCGGATGAAGCTTGTTGCTCATGGTCCCTTTTCTAATCGCTCTGGTAATTGTTTCAATATCACTTGTCTTATCGTGGACAAATCTTTCCATCAATTCGCTGTCATGCTCCGCTGCAAGCTCGATCATTCGGTTTCTTTGTTGCTGGGCAGTTTGTTTCAGTTCAACGGGAATTTCAGTTTCCGTAAATGTCGCACCCATCTTTTCGGTCTGATAAAAAACCGCTTTCATCATTATCAGGTCTATGATCCCGGCGAAGGAATCCTCGGCGCCAATAGGAATCTGCATGAGAATTGGATTTGCAAGGAGCTTATCCCGAATACTATCAATAGTCATCTCAAAGTCGGCGCCAATTTTGTCCATTTTGTTCACAAAGCAAAGGCAAGGCAGGTCGTATTTTTGCCCCTGCCTCCAGACAGTCTCGCTCTGTGCCTGCACACCCTCGCTACCGTCAAACACCGCTACTGCGCCATCAAGAACACGCAACGACCTTTCGACCTCGGCGGTAAAATCAATATGTCCCGGCGTATCGATAAGGTTGATTTCAAAATCCTTCCAGGGACATTTCGTCGCCGCCGATGTGATAGTAATACCTCTTTTTTGTTCCTCCTCCATATAGTCCATAACCGCAGTGCCGTTATGTACTTCACCCATTTTGTACGTTTTGCCGGCATAGTAAAGTATACGCTCGGTCACCGTTGTTTTGCCGGCATCAATATGGGCCATAATTCCAATATTGCGAAGTTTTTCCAGAGCGCTCGACATTTTGCTGTTCTCATGTGTTATAGAAGGGCAATCCCATGCAGCTGCCTTGTTACGCACAAGGGCCTTGCCCTACATGGCAATATACAAGCTGTAATACGATATAAGAAAACTGCCACGGTAATTCACAGAAACACACCGTGGCAGTTATAAACAACAATATTTACCAGGCAAAGTGAGCAAACGCCTTATTCGCCTCAGCCATTCTATGGATGTTCTCTCGTGTGGTCATCGCGCCACCGCTTTCGTTATAGGCATCTAATAATTCCGAGGCCAAACGCGTACCCATTGGTTTGCCCTTCTTAGACCTGGCTGAGGCTAAAATCCATCTGAAGGCGAGTGATTGTTGGCGCTTGGAATTTACCTGCATTGGCACCTGATAACTGGCCCCCCCAACACGTTTGCTGCGAACCTCAATCATCGGTTTAACATTGTTGATGGCCTTTTCGAACACCTCAAGAGCACCAGCATCCTTGACCTTCTCGCTTATAATATCCATGGCATCATAAAAAACCGTCTGTGCAGTGCTTTTTTTGCCGGCCAACATCAGACAGTTTATGAATTTCGAAACCAATTTGCTGTTAAACTTCGGATCCGGCTTTAATTGTTGATTTGAAGCAGTAAACTTTTTAGACATTATTTTCCTCAATTTGGTTATGAGTAACCGGCCATAATTCACCAATCTAACCGGTCACCCTATTACCAATTCATTTTGCTTTCTTAGCACCATATTTACTTCTACCCTGTTTACGATTGGCCACACCGGCACAGTCGAGTACACCACGGACAATATGGTATCGGACACCCGGCAGGTCTCTGACCCGGCCTCCGCGAATAATCACGGTGCTGTGCTCCTGAAGGTTGTGGTCAACACCCGGGATGTAAGCTGTAACCTCTTTGCCATTGGTCAGTCTCACACGAGCGATTTTTCGTAAGGCCGAATTCGGTTTCTTCGGCGTCTGAGTCCTTACGATCAGACACACTCCTCGCTTTTGCGGCGAACCACTGATATCAGATACTCGCTTTTTGCCCTTCGATTTCGCCCGAGGCCGCCTAACTAACTGATTTATAGTTGGCATAATTTTCGTAATTCCTGATTTTAATTATAAAGTATTCTCTTTGGTCATCGATAAAACAATCCACTATTGTAATATAAGTTGCGCAAAATCCAAGAGATTTTATGCTTCTAATACAAAATTTTTATGAATAATTCAAAAAATGAGCATTTGGGGCTTAAGAATCGGAAAACTTGCACTGTAAATACATTTTAGAATTGTAATTCGAACTCACAAACTGTCTTTTCCAATACAGCTTCATCGACGGCAGCACTGTTTTAAGCGGTTATTGCTCGACTTGACTGATAAGATTTTTCCTTTGACATTTATTTCTCAAGGTGATATAATATTCCTATATTATTAGGAGGAATGGTGAGGAGGCTTTCTTATCGCATCAAATCAAGCTTTCCACCAGATAAAAAGATTTTTTAATAAGACTAAGGCAGCAGGAGAGCAAACGGAAAACAGCCTGAACCAGGAGCAGGATTCTGTTGTAAAGAAACGCATAATTAAGTAAATGAAGCCTCTTTGTACTTTTGGTATAATCCTGGATAGAACTATAAATTGAAATTACTCCGAATATAGTCTAATAAAACAGGAACAGAAGGAATGGATTGGCGTTTAGCCTAAGATTGGAAAGTAAAAAGGATGACCGTCAATAACCTCATATATAAACTGGCAAAGTACTTCTCGTGGCTATACTTTAGACATTGGGAAAGATGGGAACTGCTGATAATAGTATTAATCTCTCTGGCCCTGCTGCTATTGATTATATGGCAACAACAAAAAGCAACAACCAGAAGGATATATGTAAATCAGGCCAGAGAACGCTCACCTATAATCGGCGTCAAATTAGCCGACAATAGAAGCCATCTGAAAATCGAAGATTTGAAAAAAGACGGCTTGGCTTCTTTTCCAAAAAAGTACGCGAAAATAAAGAAAACAAAAGAACAATTGGAGAATTTGAATGAACAAGTTCAACAACTCCAATATGAAATCAGCAAACATAAGCAAACTGAGACACGCCTTGAGCATCAGGTCAAAGAATTAACGGCTGCAAACGAAAAACTCCATCAAAACACTATCGTAAGCAATCAGGCCGAACAATCCAAAAAGCAACAGCCTGCCGAGGTATCGACTTCCAATGATAAGCTTCAGCAGAAAATTACCGAACACAAGCAAGCCGAGCAACAACCTAAACAGCAGATTATTGAAGTGCCGGCCGTTAACGAACAACCACCGCGTGAATCCGCCGAAAGCAGCACTGTCAAGCAACAAGCAAGGCAGCAAATCGGCGAGTTAAAAAAACCATCCAACTACAGAAACAGCACACGCAAGCAACCTGACAGGATATTTAGAGAAGAGACAGAGCAAGTCAGAGTATCGAAAGAACTCAGGGAACAACCGTTGGATGTTGAAAAACTTAAAGCAATAGCTGAATTGGCAAAGCAAATTCAGAGACGCTCCCAGCGCAGGTAATGCAAATTATTAATTTGAATTACTATTGCTATCCAGCCAATTCTGCAAAACAGGATTACAGGATTAACAGTAATTCTCACAAAATATCCTGCTGATTGATTTTGAATCAATTGATTCCCAGGGCTTCCCTGACAGCAGCATCTGCCTTTGCTTCAGCCTCTTTGGCTTCCTTGATTTCCTCGACCTCTTCAAATTCACTGGGCAGCGGAGCTTCAACAAGGTGCTTGACCTTTATGTCCAAATGCGGTTTGAAAGCCGTCCCGGCCGGTATCAGGTGCCCGAGTATTACGTTTTCCTTTAGTCCGTAAAGTTCATCTGTTTTACCGGCTAAAGCGGCCTCAGTGAGAACTTTAGTTGTTTCCTGGAAACTCGCTGCGGCGATAAAACTCTCCGACCACAGCGAAGCTTTCGTAATACCCAAAAGCAATGTATTGGCAGTTGCAGGTTTAGCTTTTTGACCCGTGGCTCCTTTGCCGCCAATGTTTTCGATCTTTTCGTTGATAGCGACCAGATCTTTCTTGTCGACAATTTGGCCGGCCCGTAAATCAGTCGCATCTCCAACGTCAGTAATCCTGACGCTATTTGTTAATTTTTCATTCTCTTTTCTGAATACGAATTTATCAATGACCTCACCCGGCAAAAATGCGCTGTCACCAACAGTCTCAATCTCGACTTTTCGCATCATCTGAGAACATATTATCTCAATATGTTTATCGTTGATGCTGACATTTTGTGAACGGTAGACATTTTGAATTTCCATCGTTAAATATCTTTGCAGGGCTTCTTCGCCCTTAATTCTCAAAATATCATGCGGCACCAACGGGCCGTCTGTCAGGGCGTCACCGGCTTCGGCAAAGTCACCGGTATGAACGTTCAGATGTCTATCTCGCGGTACATGGTGTTCCTTTTCCATGCCGGATTCACTTCTGATTGTAATCGTCATTTTGCCCTTGCGTTTATCACTTCGCAGCTCGACCCGCCCGCTGATTTCAGCCATAGCGGCAGGATCTTTGGGTTTGCGTGCTTCAAACACCTCGGTAACTCTGGGCAGACCTCCTGTTATGTCCTGCGTGCCTCCGCTGGCTCTGGGCTGATGTGCAAGCAATTGTCCGGCCTGAACCTGCTCGCCCTCGATAACTTCAATTCTTGCTCCTGCAGGCAGATAGTGAACATCGAGTATTTTTCCGTCGGGATCCTCTATGATAGTTTGAGGATGCTTGTCACCCTTATGCTCGATTACTACCGGCTTGCCGGCTTGTCCTTTCCGCTCCTCTTCAATGCCAATGGTCTCGCCTACAATTATATCAACGAATCGGATAATACCGGCTACTTCCGCCAAAATCGGCGTACGGTGCGGGTCCCATCTGAACAGAGGGATCCCAACCTTAACTTTATGACCGTCATCAACCAAAACAGTAGAACCATATGGTACTTTGAATCTGTCAAGCTCTCGGTCTTTTGCATCAATAATAGCTATTTCACCATTTCGCTTAAGCGCCACTGTTGCTATTGTGCCCTCTTCCAGCTCTATTTCAACCGCATTTATGTCGCGATACTGAATTATTCCTGAGTGTGTGGCTTTTTGTTCTCTTTCAAGAATAGCTCTTTCGGCGATTCCTCCGGTATGGAATGTCCTTAATGTCAATTGTGTTCCCGGTTCGCCAATGGATTGTGCCGCGATAATACCCACAGCTGAGCCATCTTCGACTAATCGTCCGGTACTCATATCCCAACCGTAACACTTAGCACAGACTCCAAAAGGACTATCACAGGTTAGTGCACTTCTAACTCTGATAGCATTAAGGCCTAAAGCCTCGATTTTTGCTGCCGCTTCCTGGGTTATTACCTCATTTTCACGCACAATCATTTCATCTGTTATCGGGTTGCGAATATTGTCTCTGGCTGTTCTGCCGATAATAAGCTGAGAAAGAGAAACATCAACCTGTTCTCCTTTGGTGACCGTACCTTTGGTAATTCCCTGCAAGGTCTGACAGTCGTGTTCAATGACGATTAAGTTCTGTGCTACGTCGATAAGTTTACGTGTAAGATAGCCGGAATTAGCCGTCTTTAAGGCGGTATCAGCTAATCCTTTACGCGCTCCATGCGTCGAGCTAAAATACTCAAGCACACTTAATCCCTCGCGGAAGTTCGATTTAATGGGTGTCTCAATAATCTCTCCGCTGGGCTTGGCCATTAGAGCTCTCATCCCTGCAAGCTGCTGAATCTGGTCAACACTTCCTCTTGCTCCCGAATCGCTCATAAGGTATATCGGATTCAAGTAAGGTGTGCCATCCTGTTTGACATCCTTTTTAAAGCCCTGCATCATCTCGTTGGTCACCTCAACCCGGGCATTTGTCCAAGCGTCAATAACCTGATTATATCTTTCGCCCTCGGTCAAAACACCATCGTTGTAATTCTTGCGGATTTTACTGACCTTCTTCTCGGTATCGTCAATAATCTCGGACTTTCTTGCGGGAATCTTAAGATCTGTTATCCCAAAACTCAAACCTGCCAGCGTGGCGTACTTGAAGCCTAAATTCTTAATTCTATCAAGCAGGTCTATTGTTTCGGCGGAGCCTGTGAATTCGAAACAGTTACTAATTACATGGCTGAGCATTTTCTGAGACATTGTCACATTGTAAAATGGCATTCCCGCAGGAAGCATGTCGTTGAATATGCACCGTCCAACTGTCGTTTCAATAATCTTTGCATTTTGAACTTGTCCCGAAGGGGTAATGACCCTGTTATTATCGAGTCGAACCCTAATCTTTGTTTGCAACCCGATTTTGCCTGTTTCAAGAGCAATTATTGCTTCAAAAGCATCTCGGAACACTTTCAGTTTTTCTGTTTTCTGGACATCACGAGTTTCCAAATAGGTTAAATAGTAATTCCCCATTACCATATCTTGAGATGGTCCAACCATCGGTGTGCCGTTTGCCGGTGAAAAAATATTGGCCGTCGTCATCATCAAGATATAAGTTTCCGCCTGTGCCTCGACGCTTAACGGCAAATGCACTGCCATCTGGTCGCCGTCAAAGTCTGCATTGAAACCCCTGCAGGCTAACGGATGAAGCATAATAGCATTGCCTTCGACGAGCACAGGCTCAAAGGCCTGAACACCCATTCGATGGAGTGTGGGAGCACGGTTGAGCAAAACAGGGTGCTGATGAATGACTTCTTCCAGGATGTCCCAGACCTGCTCATCACGTCGTTCAATCATTCTCTTGGCACTTTTAATCGTATCGGCCAATCCGTGTTGTTTGAGTTTGCGAATAATGAACGGCTGATACAACTCCAGCGCTATTTTTTTCGGAAGGCCGCATTGATAGAGTTTCAGATCAGGACCTACTACAATTACCGACCGAGCTGAATAATCTACGCGCTTGCCAAGCAGGTTCTCTCTAAATCGGCCCTGCTTGCCTTTAATCATATCCGCTAAAGACTTAAGTGGCCGGTTATTACTACCTAAAACAGACCTGCGGCAGCGTCCGTTGTCCATCAGTGAATCTACCGCCTGCTGAAGCATTCGTTTCTCATTGCGTATAATCACTTCGGGGGCATTGAGGTCCATGAGCTTCTTTAGGCGGTTGTTACGATTGATAATTCTCCGGTAGAGATCATTCAAATCACTGGTAGCAAAATTGTCTCTTTCGAGCAAGACAAGAGGTCTTAAATCCGGAGGAATGACAGGTACGACATCCATTACCATCCAGTGAGGTTTGTTTTTGCTGTTTTTGATCTGGTTAATAATCTTGAGCCGTTTTGTCAGATCTTTAATCTTCTGCTTGCTGTTTGTTTTTATAATCGCCTGCATAAGTTGGGAACTTACATCCTCAAGGTTGAGGTTTTCAAGCAGTGTCTTGATAGCTTCGGCTCCCATTGCAGCTTTAAATGCCTTTCCATATTTGTTCGTGGCATCCCTGTAATCTTCTTCGGTGAATAGCTGTCCGGTTTTCAACGGTGTTTGTCCAGGATCAGTGACGACATATTCCTGGAAATAGATAATCTTCTCGAGGTCAGCGCTTTTCATAGCCAAAAGATTACCCAGCCGATTAGGTATGGCTTTGAAAAACCATATGTGGACAACCGGAGCGGCGAGATTGATATGTCCCATTCGTTTTCTTCGAACTCGACTATGCGTAACCTTTACACCACATCTGTCGCAAATTATTCCTTTGAACTTGGTTCCTTTGTATTTTCCGCACGCACATTCCCAGTCGCGTTCGGGTCCGAATATTCGCTCACAGAAAAGCCCGTCTTTCTCTGGCCGATATGTACGGTAATTAATGGTCTCAGGCTTTCGTACTTCGCCGAAAGACCAGCTGCGAATATCATTCGGACCTGCCAACGAAATTGTGACTGAACCGTAGTCATTAATGCGATCGTAAATACTTCCTAACATTTAATGCCCCTTACAATCGATATATGGTAATTCCATAATCATAATCAAGGATCATTCTTACAGAGCGACGCTTCCAAGCCGTTTCTTCTCGAGCTGAATGTTTAATCCCAATCCTCTTAATTCATTGCATAGTACGTCGAAGGATAAGGGTGTACCAGCTTCAAGAGTGTTTTGTCCTTTGACCATTGATTCGTAAATTTTTGTTCGCCCTTCAACATCATCGCTTTTTACCGTGAGCATCTCCTGCAGTGTATAAGCGGCCCCGTATCCTTCCAGTGCCCAAACTTCCATTTCCCCGAATCTTTGCCCGCCGGTTCTGGCTTTACCGCCCAATGGCTGCTGTGTAATCAGGCTATACGGCCCGGTTGCTCTTGCGTGAATCTTGTCATCGACAAGATGATGCAGTTTCATCATATAGATGTATCCGATAGTTGCTCTTTGATCAAATGGCTCACCCGTCCTGCCATCATACAATTGAATCTTCAAAGTATCTGGAACATTTACAAATAACTCACCGGGCGGCGGCACCTGTTTTTGCTTTTCGAGCTCGACCTTTCGTTTACTCATAAGCTCGTTCGCCTCGGCTGTTAATTGTTGAATATCCTCTTCAGTAGCGCCATCGAATACTGGTGTAATAGCATTGAAGCCCAGCACACTCGCCACCCAGCCGAGATGAGTTTCGAGAATCTGGCCTACATTCATTCGGCTCGGGACGCCGAGAGGATTCAATAATATTTCAAGAGGCGTACCATCTTCGAGAAACGGCATATCCTCCTCGGGCATAATTTTGGCGATAACACCTTTGTTGCCGTGGCGTCCAGCCATTTTATCGCCAATAGACAATGATCTTTTGATTGCGACGTAGATTTTCACCATCTGCAAAACACCGCTGGGCAACTCATCGCCGTGTTTGAGAGTTTCAATCCTGTGAGACCTCTCTTCCTGAATTTCAGAAATTTTGGCCCAGTATCTATCCACTATTTTTTGCACACTGTCCCGGAGCGTGGCAGGTTTGACCCACTTTATATTAAAGTTTTCTACCTGTTCATAAATAACCTCATCATCCGTGCTGGCGCCGACTTTCTGACGTGTGGATGGATCGATGATATTGACGTCATGCTTATTGAGGACAGCATCGATCATTTGCCTGAATACCACACATTCTTTGGCCTTCATTTGCTTTTCATATTCTTTTATCTGGGCCGCCAGTTCTTTCTTCTGTTCTTCCGTGCCGGCACCACGCCTGTTGAATCGCTCCGTTTTTATTACTACTCCTTCATATCCACTGGGCAGTTCAAGCGAGTCATTTTTGACATCTTCGCCGGCTCTGCCGAATATGGCGTGCAGCAGTTTTTCCTCAGGCGTCAGTTCCGTTTTGCTCTTCGGAATCACCTTGCCGACCATAATATCGCCGGGAGAGACCCTTGTTCCTTCGCGGACGACTCCATGTTCATCAAGATTCCGCAGCGCTCTTTCACTGACATTGGGAATATCGCAGGTAAATTCCTCTTTGCCAAGCCGTGTTTCCCGAACTTCGGCTGTAAATTCGTCGATGTGGATGCTCGTAAAGCTGTCGTTCTTACAGAGTTTCTCGCTGACGATAATCGCATCCTCAAAATTAAAGCCGTCAAAAGAGACAAATCCCACAAGGACATTTTTACCGAGTGCCAATACACCATCGGCGGTGCCTCCGCCGTCCGCTATGATCTGGCCTGTCTTAACCTTCTCACCAAGCTGAATTATGGGCTTTTGATTAAGACATGTCCTTTCATTTAAACCAACAAATTTGGCGAGATTGTAATCATCTGTATGGTTAATGACTATATGGGTTGCGTCGACTTCGGTAACGACGCCGCTGTTTCTGGCCTTCACGACCATGCTTGAGTTCTGGCCAACGACTGATTCCATACCTGTACCAACCAAAGGCGGCTCCGTTCTTAGCAGCGGAACAGCCTGTCTCTGCATGTTCGAACCCATTAAGGCCCTGTTCGCATCGTCGTGCTCCAGAAACGGGATAAGTGAAGCTGAAATCCCAACAATTTGTTTGGGTGAAATATCGACGTAGTCAACTTCGTCGCTGTAGACATGGGCCAATTCACCGCTTTTTCTTGCAAGGACCAAACCTTTAATGATTTTGCTGGTCTGGCGGTCAACGGCGCTCGGGGGTGCAAATACTGCTTGCATCTCCTGATCGGCACGCAGGTACTCCACTTCGTCGGTGACCTTGCCATTTTTGACTTTACTATACGGCGTAAACAGAAATCCATATTCGTCTATCGTAGCAAATATTGCCAACGATGCAATCAAGCCGATATTTGTGCCTTCGGGAGTTTCAATTGGGCAGATTCTGCCGTAATGGCTTATGTGAACATCACGAACTTCAAAGCCGGCTCGCCTTCTATTGAGCCCGCCCGGCCCAAGGGCAGATAGACGCCTCTCGTGAGTTAATTGGCTCAAGGCATTAGTTTGGTCAACAACCTGGCTCAATTCGCCACGACCGAAGAAATAGTTGATACTGCTCGAGACGCTCTTGGAATTCACCAAATCTGCGATACGCAAGGTTTGCTCAACTTCTCTTTTCATACTCATCCGTTCCTGGACAGTCCTGCGCAGTTTAAGCAGCCCTTTTCTGATTTCATCAGCCGCGAGCTCGTCGATTGTACGCAGCCTTCTGTTGCCCAGATGGTCGATATCGTCAATATGGCCTTCATTGTTACGTAAACCTGTGATGTACTTCATCGTGTTCAGGAAGTCTTCAGGTCGAAGAGTCATCTCATTCTCGTCAATATTCTGGTCGAATTTCCGATTTATTCTGAATCTTCCAACCTTGCCGAGACGATAGCGGTTAGAATCAAAAAATTTCTCTGCAAAAAATGCTTTTGCCTTTTCTTTATTGGGTGGATTGCCGGGTCTCAATCTCATATAAAACTTCAACAGCGCCTGTTCGTGGCTTTGGCAATCATCCTCCGCAAGAGTGTTTAAGATTAGAGTATCTCGGGGATTTTCAATAACTTCTATATCAATTGATTTCTTCGACTTTTTGGCTTTCGTTTGCTTCTTAGCATCTTTCTCTGTGGGCGTCGCATTCGCGGCTTGTATTAAAGAGATTTTATCGCTGATTTGCCCACCGGCTTTGACTATGATTTCACCGGATTCTTCGTCCACGATCGACTCGACGACCCACATTGTCGGCGTCAGTTTGGCAATCGGTACCACTTTTGTCTGATAAAATAAGCGCAGGATTTCTTCTGTAGTTCCATATGCCGGATCCATTGCCCGGAGAAAAATGGTTGCCGGTATCTTGCTTGACTGGTCAATTCTGACAACCAAAGTGTCTTTATTTGAAACACCTATCTCTATCCAGCTGCCTCTTTCCGGTATGACTCTGCCGCCATGCAGGACCCTATCGCCTTCTTTGCTCTCGATAAGAAAATCCACGCCCGGGCTTCTGTGCAGCTGGCTTACTATGACGCGTATTGCTCCATTGACAACGAACTCACCGCCGCCTATCATTACAGGTATTTCACCAAGATACATTGCCTGCTCAGCCAGATCTTCACCCTCTTTGGTACGTAATCTGCACCAGATTTTCAGCGGGTAGCCGTAGGTCAGACGTAACTGTCGGCACTGAATAGGCGTATAATGCGGCTTTTCCAGTTCGTAGTAGAGGTATTCCAAAAGCATTTTCTTGTCATAGCTTTCGATTGGAAACGTCTCCTGAAACAGAGCTTCAAGTCCGACACACTTTCTTTTCGTCGGCGCCACGTCTTTCTGCAAAAAGTTGTCGTAACTCTTTCTCTGTATCGCCACTAAGTCTGGAATCTCAACGGCGTCTTTTACCTTGCCAAAACTACGAGCGATTTGGCCTGCAATAATCTCACGCATTATTAATCTCCAGCATTAAATGCCCCAATTGCCCCGAAGGAGTAACTTTACCTGACGACCCAAACTTGTAAGCATCCCACAAGGGCAGGCGCATAGTCCTGCTCCAATTTACACTAACTCGACAACCGCACCCACAGCTTCGAGCTTCTTTTGAGCGGCTTCAGCATCTTCCCTGCTCAGGCCCTCCTTGACCGGCTTGGGAACGTTATCCACAAGATCCTTGGCTTCTTTCAATCCCAATCCTGTCAAAGCCCTTACCTCCTTGATAACCTGAATCTTCTTATCGCCGAATTCTTTGAGGATTACGTCAAAACTGGTTTTCTCCTCTTTTTCCTCGGCCTGGCCCTGCGCAGCAGGTCCCGCCATCATAACGGCAGCACCGGCAGCCGGCACGATACCGTATTCTTCCTTGAGATAGTCACCCAGCTCCTTGGCCTGCATCAATGTCAAGGCAACTATTTTATCGCCCAGCTTCTTAACATCACTGCTCCATTTCTTTGCCGAGTCATCCTTTGTTTTCTTTGTCTCTTTTGCTTCTGCTTCTACTGTCTCTGTAGTTTCCTTCACTTGTTCTTCTGACATTTCTATGAACTCCTATATCTCTAATGCCCGGTGGTAGCCGAAACTACGCCGTTCCGTTTAACCCCCTTCTAAAAACAGGGACAGCCACATAGGCAATTTCGTATTTCGTTTTAAGCCGCTTGTTTCTCGCTTCCTTCTGCGATCTTCCCTACGCAACCTGCAATTACCCCCGCAGGAGCACCAATGATTGCAACCAATCTGCCCGCAACCGACTGTAACAAGTTAACAATTTCACCAAGCAATTCTGCTCGCGTCGGCATCTTTGAAAGTTCCCCCGCCGCCATGGCGTCTAAAGCCGAACCGTCGAGAAAGGCACCCTTAATCTCCATATTCGGAACCTTTTTGGTCCATGCGACCATCTCTTTCGCAACGTCAACGATACTGTCACCACCATAGGCAATAGCACAGGGGCCGCGGAAAAGCGTCGCCCCCCGTTCCATCTTTTGATTGAACAATGCTCTTTTGATCAGAGAGTTCTTAACTACCGATAACCCGATGCCTTTTTCTTTAAGCTCACCGCGCATTATATTATTGTCAACTCCCCCCACTCCTTTCGTGTTAACAATCAAAAAATCCTTGATGTTCTCATTGACAATTTTCTTTTCCAGTTCTGACTGTAATAATTCTTTTACGTACTTGCTCATGTTTTGTTTCCCGCATTTAGCACTGTGTTGTCGACAACTTAATAATTCGGCAATTAGCAATCTGTAATCAATACTCGACTGTTATGCCGGGGCTCATTGTCGCAGATAAGCATATTTTATTGATGTATGTACCTTTTGCCGAAACCGGCTTGATCTTTTTTATGTGCGAAATAAACGCCTCGGCATTTTCAACCAGCTTTGCAGTCTCGAAGCTCTGCTTTCCAATTACTACCTGGACATTGCCGCCGGGATCATTTCTAAATTCGACCTTGCCCGCTGCAAATTCGGCTACTGCACTTGCAACACCCATAGTAACAGTGCCGTTTTTGGGCGAAGGCATCTTTCCCTGTGGTCCGAGCACACGGCCAAGCTTGCCTACTTTACCCATTACTTTTGGCGAGGCGATAGCCACATCGAAGTCCATCCAGCCATCCGTGACTTTTTTTATCAGATCATCGCAGCCAGCTTCAGCGGCACCGGCATTTCGAGCCGCCTCGATATCTTCTCCCTCACAGAAAGCGATGACCTTTTTCTGCTTACCTACCCCGTTAGGCAGGGATATTGAGCCTCGGACCAACTGGTCGGCCTGCTTCGGATCAATGCCTAAATTCATCACGCATTCAACGCTCTGGTCAAATTTCACAGACTTAAACGTCTTAATCTTTTCGATTGCCTCGGTTAAGCTCATAGCCTCTTTGTTTATTTGCCCCGATTCTTGTTTGTATCTTTTGCTTCTAACTCGCATAGCTCATATCTCGTATCATGTACAAGTTCTTTACTAATCAATTATCTCCACACCCATACTTCGGGCGGTACCTTTTATAATTTTTTCCGCCTGATCCAAGTCGTACGCGTTTAAATCCTTGAACTTGGTCTCAGCGATTTTGCGCACTTGCTCGGCGCTGACTTTTCCGACTTTCTCCCTATTCGGGACGCCGCTGCCCTTTGCGATTTCGGCTGCCTGCTTCAGCAACACCGCCGCCGGGGGGCTCTTGACTTCAAAAGTGAAACTTTTGTCCGCAAAAACGGTTATTACGACCGGTACGACTGTTCCGTTCAGGCTTTTCGTCCGCTCGTTGAATTGCGAAACGAACTGACCTATATTTACACCGTGTTGACCTAATGCAGGACCTACCGGGGGGGCCGGTGTTGCCTGGCCGCCCTTTGCCTGCAATTTAATTTTTACTTTTATTGCTTTTGCCATAATCTCATATCTCTTGCTCTAAATTATTGAGGACTGAGCCATGAATCACGCTTTTTCAATCTGCCAATACTCAATGTCCAGCGGCGTACTTCGGCCGAAAATCGAAACAATTACCTTAACAATCCCTCGCTCAGGATCAATCGAATCGACAACGCCTTCAAAGTTTTCAAACGCTCCTTCTCTAATCTTAATCATATCACCCTTCTTAAACTCGACTCTTATACTTGGTGCCGCCTCGGGCTTGTCGGCCTCATCAAGCATCTTTGCCACCTCCGTATCCCGCATCGCTGTTGGAAATCCTTCTGTGCCAATAAAGTCTCCAACGCCAGATGTCCCCTTGATCATAAACCAGGCCTTTTCCTGTACCCTGCCATCCTCCGTCGACTCCATCTCCATAAAAACATAGCCGCGATACTTGGGTTTTGTCTGCACCATCTGTTTACTGCCGCGGATACGTTTAATCCTGTCAATAGGAACCTCGATTCTACCAATAATATCCGTCAAAGCTTCCTTTTTTACCTTCTGCATTAGCGATTCTTTGACTTGCACTTCCTTATTTGACGCAACTCGTAAAACGTACCACTGCATATTAACACCTTATACTATATCTCTTTCGAGATATGATATCAGCCCAGGAGCCAGATAAAAAACGTTCTAAAGCTAATATCTGTAGTTCCAAGAAGTACCGCCATAATAATCACAACAACAATAACAATAAATGTCGATACAGCTATTTCCTGCCTGCTTGACCAGCTAACCTTTTTCATTTCGCCTTCAGCAGCGATCATAAAATCAGCGATAGATGGCTTATTGGCCAACCAGAAAATCAAAAGCGCCAAGACAACAAGCAAACCGGCAGGTACCATAGTCTCGATCCACAAACCCAGATCGCCGGCCTGCAATTTCTTGTATAGCTGCAAGCAACCTAATCCTGCAATTATCGCTATGCCAAAAGCACTGCAGAGTCTTGTATATTTGCCCTGGCCACGTTTGTAAATATCAAAAACCATCTCGACCTCATATAACTAACAGAAGCGAATTTGCCAGTCTCTCTTTCTCGCCTCATTCTTCAAAACAGGCCAGGAGGGAATCGAACCCCCAACCTTCGGTTTTGGAGACCGACGCTCTGCCAATTGAGCTACTGGCCTATTCAATTGACCGTTTATTTTTTTTGTTGATTACCTGCAATTGTTTAAACGCCAAAATATGTACTCTTCAGTATTCGATTACTTGCGTCGTATCTTGTGAACAGTATGCTTACGTTCATTTTTGCAGAATTTTTTGAGTTTTACTTTGGGCGCACCTTCCGCTACACTAACACTTGTGCGATAGTTTCTGTTGCTGCACTCGCTACATTCGAGCCAGACATACTCCCTTTTACTCTTTTTTTTAGCCATAAGATTCATCCCAACCAAGCAGGGCTAATTACTCAAGAATTATCTGGTTATTATTCAATTACTCGCCTGGATACGTTTGGCTGGTTTTAGCACCCTTTTTTGACGCACACAGATTCCAGATAGTTATTCAAATATATTTAGGCAATGATCTTCGTTACCACACCAGCCCCGACTGTCCGGCCACCCTCACGAATCGCAAAGCGAAGGCCTTCTTCCATAGCGATTGGAAAAATAATCTCCACGTCCATAGCTATGTAATCACCCGGCATACACATCTCTGCATTCTTGCCATCTCGGCTCATCAATGCATGAACCGAACCGGTTATATCGGTAGTTCTGAAGTAAAATTGTGGCTTGTATCCTGAGAAGAACGGGGTATGGCGACCACCTTCTTCCTTTGTTAGAACATAGACTTCAGAATGAAACCTGGTATGTGGCGTAATACTGTGGGGTGCCGCGATAACCTGTCCCCGTTCCAAATCCTTCTTTTCAATGCCCCTCAAAAGCACACCTATGTTATCACCGGCCTGACCTTCGTTGAGCGTCTTATTAAACATCTCCACCCCGGTAATAACAGTCTTGCGTGTTTCTTTAAGCCCAATGATTTCAACCTCATCGCCGGTGTGGATTTTACCACGCTCAACCCTGCCTGTCCCGACCGTTCCACGACCCTTGATGCTGAAGACATCCTCAACCGGCAAGAGAAACGGCTTATCAACCTCACGCTGAGGAATGGGGATGTAATTGTCCATCGCATTGAGCAGCTCGATGATTGCCTGGCAGGAAGGATCGTCAAGGCTCTCAGCCCGCATCGCCTGGATGGCTGAGCCGCGGATTAACGGAGTATCATCGCCGGGGTATTCGTATTTGTTCAGCAGATCTCTGATTTCCAGCTCGACTAAATCAATCAGTTCCGGATCGTCAACCAGGTCCACCTTGTTGAGAAAGACGACGAGACACGGGACGTTCACCTGTCGCGCCAGAAGAATGTGCTCACGCGTCTGTGGCATCGGGCCGTCTGCCGCGCTGACCACCAGGATCGCACCGTCCATCTGGGCTGCACCGGTGATCATATTCTTGACGTAATCCGCATGACCGGGGCAATCGATATGGGCATAGTGCCGATTTTCCGTCATATACTCCACATGCGCCGTCGAGATCGTCAGAATCTTCGTTGCATCGCGCCGGCCTTGCGCCTCCGATGCCTTGGCGATGTCGTCATAAGACTTGAACTTCGAGAGCCCTTTGAAATCCATCACTCGCGTCATTGCAGCCGTTAAAGTTGTCTTGCCATGATCCACATGACCGATCGTTCCAACGTTAACATGTGGTTTTGTCCGTTCAAATACCGCCTTAGCCATCTTAAAATAAACCTCCAATGTGCTGGGTTAGTATTTCATTACTCCCTAATTCTTTTAATTAAAACTGCTCTTAAACCTTTATAGTTAACTCAAAGCCATGATAACTGATTTCCATGCATCCAAAAACTTTGGCTAATGGCTTTTGGTGCCGGACAAGCTATCTTGGCTTGACCGCTTGCATTTAGCTGCTGATGGGGCTTGAACCCATGACCTCGTCCTTACCAAGGACGCGCTCTACCACTGAGCTACAGCAGCAAAACCCAATTCGCCAACCGACAACGCCGTGGTGAACCGAGTCAAATACCACTTTCATATCCGGCAAAAACCGATAAATATAAAGAAGGATACCTTATTTCTACTCAACTTGCCTGAAAAAAGTGCGCAGAAACTTATTATTTTCAACAGATTGTTAATATAAACCACGTAAAATACCTTAATAGCAGTGAAAGTGCAAACATAAAAATGAAAAAAAATGAAAAATATGAAAAATATTTTAAATGTTTCTGCTTATTTACATAAAAATGTACTAACAAAGCTTCCAAATACAGCAAAAAGGTGAAGTTGCTTAAGATTGATCAGAAAAAGCACTTCAGCTCTTGCCCCGGCCTGATGTCGCAAAATGCACATCAGCAAAATTCATAAACTGTTGCCAGTCATACTCGGTCAGATCATGCTCACCGGAACGGACATGGTAGCCGATCGAGCCTTTTTGTACAGGTCTATCGAGTCCGGGCATTCGGTCAACTCCCAATCCGTCGAGGCCCAGCAGACGATAAACGGGATCGGCATGCTTGCATGACAGAAACTCGCCGTGCGGATCGGCCCACAAGTCCTGGTCTGCACTGGTTACGTACACCGGACGCGGCGCGATTAGTGCGATAAGCATGTGTTGATCGACAGGCAGATCGTCTTCTTTGCCGTTGTATTTCCTGAAATTCTCGCAGAACCAGTGCGGAAAGCTCGTATTAATGCGCTCTACGGTTTCGCCGAACCGCCGCCGGCTAAGAGCCGCCCCGCCACAACCGGAGTCATTCGAAATCACAATCGCGAACCGCTCATCCCGAGCGCCGGCCCAAAGAGCCGTCTTGCCCAGACGCGAATGCCCGAGGACAATTACGCGATTGTGGTTAATGTCGGCGTCGGTCTCAAAATAGTCCATGGCCCGGCTCAGACCCCACGCCCAGGCACCGATAGAACCCCATGCATCTGATGCCCTTTTTCCTTCTTGAAGTTTGTCAAAAACTGGGTGTACTCCATTTTTAAAGTCATCGTGAAAGTCCGGATCTATATCCCCATAGTAGATTGTCGCCAGGCCATAACCCCGCTTCAGGATCTCTTCGACTGGAAATCGCGATGAGGTATTTGCCCTCG
>Ga0315288_10002334_pt1 | contig 24571 bp, 17 predicted proteins | sample YL17G11_20_MG_FD_203454 | JGI IMG/M metagenome (GOLD analysis project Ga0315288, IMG submission 203454) | Sediment microbial communities from Yellowstone Lake, YNP, Wyoming, USA - YL17G11_20 | ecosystem: Environmental > Aquatic > Freshwater > Lake > Sediment | place: USA: Wyoming | collected... | reverse complement strand
TTGTTGATGGTTAAAGCGTTACTGGCGTTGGTGACAAAACTCATTCGGTTTGAATCAATCCGGTAGAGCCCGGTGTCAGGGTCGCTCGTAAAGGAGAGCGAAGGGGCGCCTGATAAGCCGTCAGCTAACAGCAGGGTACCGCCGATATTAAGAAAACTTGAAGCGCCGGTCCATAAGTTTCCTGAAACCGAAAGATTAGTGGTGGAGGCGTTGGTAATGGTTCCATTTGTCGCCCATAAATTGTCTGAAACCGTCAGGTTGGTGGTAGAGGCGTTGACCATGGTGGTTTTTTGGGACATGGGATTGACGGCAAACAATACAGTGCTGGTTGAAACATCAAGAACCTGAAAGAGATTGGCAGTCAGCCCGGTATTGCCTTGGACGGTTAAAATCGGGTTGGTAGTTGAAGCTGATTCGTTGAAAAAGCGGGCGGCTTGGTTGAATTCAAATCTTTTTGATGAAGTGGCAGCGTTCCAACTTAAGACGGCGTTCGGCGGCACGATACCGCGGTAAAAAATAAGGTTCATGCTTTCCTGGTCAACCGAGACGTTGTCGGTATTGATGGTAAAGTCCTTTGATTTGGTGCCGCTGATGGTCGTGCTCGCGCCGCTGATGTTATTGGCGTTAATGGTGTCAACATACAAGTTGGACCAGTACCAAGAAGGGTCGCCAAGGTTGTAATAGTTGTTCTGATTCGGAATCAAGCTGGAATTAATGGAAGAATTGACTGTTAAAGTATCTGTGAGCGAACCGCCCAAGACGGTGGAATCGCCGGAAACATAGAGGTTTCTTCCAACGAAAACGTCGCCCGAGGTTTGGATGGTACCGTTAGTGGTAGTCGCCAGCCCGACGCCGAGTCCGCCGGAAATAAATTGATTGCCGTAAGTGAAAGTTGAGGCGGCAACATTGAATCCATAGCCGGAAGGAATCGTTGTTGTCGCAATAAGGACATTCCCATTTTCATCAATTCTCATTCTTTCCGAAGAATTTGTGGCAAAAATAATCGGATTGGCTCCGGTGGTAGAAGCCGTCAGAGTCCCATTGTTCCAAATTAAAGGAGTTTGAACGGCGTTAGAAAACAAGCCGGTCGAGCTCCAAAAATTGTTGCCGACCGTCAGATAAGTGGTGGAGGCATTGGTGATTGTTCCGTTAGTAATGACGCCATTGGTAATCCAAGCAGTGCCGGAAACCGTTAAATTGGTGGTTGAGGCATTGCCTAACGTAATCAAACCCGTAGAAGCATTTAGGGTGCCGGAAATTGTCAGATTGGTTAAAGAAGTATCGCCGGTGACAGCCAGAGTGCCGCCAATTGTGGTATTGCCAATTAAGCCGGTACTCCCTGAAACCGAAAGCGAATTAAGATTGGCTCCGGATTTGACAGTTAATGAACCGTTGATGGTGGCATCGTGAGCCAGATTAAAATAATCAGCCGATAAGCGGTCAAAGCCGGTGTTGACTTGGGGAGCGATTGAATAAGTGGTTATGATTCGACCTGGCTCACCATAAAAAGTGGCTGGCTGGCCCTGGACAACTATGGTTGAAATGGGATGCTCGGGGACAAGCTTGGCAATACCGAAAAGAGTTTCCAAAACGCTGAGGATGGTTCTTTTCTGTAAAGATAGTTCGGAATTAATTAGATTGGTTTGATCTTTTAAATTCGTTTCAACGATTGAGAGGCGATTGTCGAGAAGAGAGAAATTAGAGCCGGAAATAGAAACCGTCGAACTGCCAGCGGCTTCGCCCTCCTGCGCTAAAGCTTCAGAGGGTGAAGAGGGCGCGTCCAGGGCTTCGGCTTCGGTCAGAGCGTTGATCGGATAAGGAGCTTCCTCTGGCTTCAACAGCTTGGATTTTCCGGATTCTAAAGTTTCAATGGCTAATTCCGAAGGAGATTTTGATTTCAAAAGAGAAAATGTTTTATTTAAACCCTTCGACAAGCTCAGGGTAAACCACTGGGAGAAAGAAGGCAAGTCGCTTGGAAAATTCTTAAAAACATCGGAAAAAATAGATGCTTGTCTCCCTTCGGGAGATCCCTCAAAGAAAAACCTGGAAGTTAGAGCTCGGAATTCAGAACTCGGAAAATTAATGAGCCCGCTCGCCATTCCCAAAGAAACCACTAGTAAAATAACCACCAACCCGGAAGCCAGAGAGAATTTCAAATGCGACCAGCTTTTTAAAGATTTTAAAATCCCCAACTGTTTGGAAACTTTTTGAAACTCCGAGACATCGGCGAATTTGAATCGTTCTTCAACCGCCTTGATAATTTTGGATTTTTCTTCGGACTTCAATTCGCGGGAGGTAAGTTTTATTTCCGGAAGAAGCGTATTGGTTCGCAACTGTTTCTCGCGCTCGGTAAAGAACGGTCCCGCGTCTCTGTTTTCCCGGCGGTAAATTCCCCGCAAAGAAGCGAATTCGGCTTCTTCCTCCTGTTTTAAATTCTGAAATTTAGAAATTTCAAAATCCTTGGAAATTCTGCCGGCGGTTTTTTGGTATTCATCAACCCATTTTCTCGTGGTAACCCAATTGCGACCAAGTTTAATCGCGTGTAATTTTCCGCGTCTGACCAAAACGTTCATGTAATCCCGCGAAGTATTTGAAATATGCCCGGCTTCGGAAAGCGGAATATATTGGGAATCTTGTTTCGAATTTTTTATTTCTTCGGGGAAATTAAACACAAATTTGTTTTTGCTCTGATATCAGATCATTAATGATCTGATATCAGAGCATTGCTCATATTATATCAAATCGACATCCTATTTTTGGCTATAAATAAGAACAAATTCCGCCTCCGCTTAGCGGGGGCGGAATTAACAAAAAATAATGATTATGTGACTTTATTAATGTTTCGTTTATGTAAAGCCAAAATTCCGCGATATACGATATTTTTATTCCTGTTAGCCGCTTTTATACATCATAGTTTTTCATTTTGCCCGTTTTTCAGTTTATTTACTTGTTTTTCAGTTTATGCATATCTGTCTTAATTGAACTTTATCTCTTTACCTTTGTTCCCAAGTTTATTATTCGCGCTATAGCAATTATAATAAACTGGCTTTATAGCAGTGTTTTTTCATATTTTACTATTTAATTTGTCTTCAACGTTTTACTCTATTACTTTGCCTTCCGCCTTATTCTTCCGCCTATAATCCCACTTTTACTACCACGCCGCTACTTTAGGCTTTAGCTTGTCTTTGTGTTTTTTTGCTGTTTTTGTCAACTTTTATCAACTTTTGTCAACTTTTGTCATTCTTTGTCACTCTGTTGTTTTATTCTTTTTTATCATTTTCTTATCGCTCCAATTTCTTTTCAATCGAACTTCGCCCACTTTAATCCCCCCACTTCAATCAAGCTTCACCGCCTTGTCTTTGTTGTTTTCTCCCCCGAGTTTTTTATCCATGCTATGACATTTATAATAAAACGGGGAAGATTTTGAACCTTATTTTTCAAATTTTGACGCGATTTTCGTCCACTGCGCGACAATTTAAAACAAATCCGATTTCAATAATCGCGCTGGCAAAAATTTATCGCAATTTGATTGATTTTGTGATTTTTTGGCTGTCGAAAAATGCCCGGGAGATGGCTACCATGGCTAATTTACCAAATTACCTCTCTTTTATTTTCTTCCCAAGTTTATTATCCGCGCTATAGCGCTTATTTTAAACTCAGCAATGTGTTCAAGTGATTTTGAAATGTTTCTTCAGATTAATTTCGTGATGTTTCAAATCACTTATTGTAAAAACATCAACGTTAAATGGAATATTGAAAATCTCTCTCAAAAACCTAATCTCATCATCACAAGGATAAGGAGTTACCCATGCGCTGTCCTGTAATCGAACAAAACCGAGATCTTTTAATTTTTTCCTTAGAGCGTCGCGCGCCTTTTTATGTTCTTCCGGCACATCAAAAATCACCAGCCGCCATTTTTCATCCCAATGCTCGGGCCTATTCAAGACCATATCGTCGATGTTAAAAGTCTTCAGATATTTTCTTCCGCTATCTGTAATTTTAACCACGACTTCTTTATTATTTTCCTTAATAAACTCGATTAGGCCTCGTTTTTTCAGATAATGAGCGTTGTTTTTAAGCTGTTTCAGCTTAAATTTAACATGTTTCAAAAGGTCTCCGGCCACTTTGTGACCGTTTATGGGAGAAAGCATAGCGACAGTCACCAAACCACCCAAGGCCAAATATTTTAACAGATCCTTCCCAATTTTATTTGTTCTCATAAATTTACTAAAGTTTATTATCCGCGCTATAGCGTGTATTATAAACTTAGAAATATTTGGCTGTCAAAAGCGATAAAAACACGATACGAGAGTATGAAGCCAGACAATCATTAAGAAACCACAATGTTAATAAGGCGGTTGGGAACGAAAATTATCTTTTTAACTTCCTTGCCATTAACATATTTTTTGACAATATCGCGAGCCATTACCAATTTCTCAATTTCCGGACGTTCCAACTTTTTTGAAATCCTTATTTTGTCGCGCATCTTTCCATTAACCTGAACTATCAATTCGTATTCCCCTGTTTCAAGCAGCTGCTCCTCATATTTCGGCCACGATTCGAGATGAATTGACTCTTTATTCCCCAGCGCGTGCCAAAGCTCTTCACCGATATGAGGAGCGAACGGCGCAAGCAGTTTCAGAAAAATTTCAGCGTCTATCTTAGAAAGCACAATGTTCTTTTCGGACCAGAAATTCATAAATTCCATAAGAAAAGAAACGGCGGTATTAAACTTCATCGCTTCCAAATCATTATTAATCTTTTTTATCAGAAGATTGATTTTAACCCGGGTATTTTTATCGGATAAGCTAATTTTTTTCGGCTGATGGAAAATATTCCAAACCCTGTTTAAAAATCTAAAACAACCGATTAGGCCATTGGTGCTCCAACTTATAGCCTGGTCGAACGGCCCCATAAACATCTCATAAATTCTTAAAGAATCAGCGCCGTATCTTTTAATAATATTGTCGGGATTAATCACGTTGTTCCGGCTTTTACTCATTTTTTGATTATCCTCAGCCAAAACTACGCCATGAGAACGCCGTCTGGCATACGGTTCAGGTGTCGGAACTAACCCCAAATCAAATAAAAATTTATGCCAGAAACGGGAATATAAAAGATGCAAGGTAGTATGTTCCATGCCTCCATTATACAAATCCACCATCAACCAGTATTTTAATTTTTTGGCATCGGCAAAAACTTTTTTATTTTTCGGATCAATATACCGCAAAAAATACCAAGAGGACCCGGCCCAATTAGGCATAGTGTCGGTTTCGCGCTTAGCCAAACCGTCGCACCGGGGACATTTCACATTCACCCACTCTTTGATAAAAGCCAATGGTGATTCACCCGTGCCGGTCGGCTGATATTTTTTTACATAAGGCAACTTTACCGGCAAATCTTTAACCGGCACCGGCACAACTCCGCATTTAGGACAATGAATAATCGGAATTGGTTCTCCCCAATAGTGCTGCCTGGAAAAAATCCAGTCGCGAAGTTTAAATTGTTTTTTAAACCCGCCTAATTTTTTTTCTTTCAGCCAATCTGTAATTTTCTTAATCGCCTGCTCGGATGTTAATCCATTAAACTGGCCGGAATTAACAAGCTTGCCATACTCAGCATACGGCTCTTTGGCAGTATTGCCGCCGGCAATAACTTCTTTAATTGTGATGCCGTAATTTTTGGCGAAATCCCAATCTCGTTTATCATGGGCCGGGACTACCATAACCGCCCCCCCGCCGTAAGTTGGAATAACATAATCAGCCACCCACACCGCGACTTCCTTTTGGTCTAAAGGATTGATGGCCTTTATGCCCTTCACTTCTACGCCCGTTCGTTCTTTTTGTCCGCTCGTCCTTTCCAAATCAGATTTCTTTTTTGTCTTATTAAGGTATCTCTCCACTTCCGGCCAGTTCTTAATTTTATCTTTTAACTCCTTCAATAAACTATTTTCCGGCGCCAAAACTAACGCTGTCACTCCGAAAATCGTATCAATTCTGGTAGTAAATACCGTGATTCTTTTGTTGCCCGGACTAATTTCAAAATCAACATCCGTACCATAGCTCCGCCCGATCCAGTTGATTTGTTGGGTTTTAATTTTTTCCAGATAGTCAACCATTTCTAAATCGTCAATCAAGCGGTCGGCATATGCCGTGATTTTAAGCAGCCATTGTTTGATATTACGCTTTTCGGTAGCCGCGCCACACCGTTCGCAAACCCCGCCGATAGCTTCTTCGTTGGCCAAACCGATTTTGCAAGCCGGGCACCAGTTAATCGGCATCTCCGCTTGATACGCCAGCCCTTTTTCAAAAAATTTTAAGAATATCCACTGAGTCCATTTGTAATAGTCGGGATCAGTCGTGTCTACTTCCCGTTGCCAATCAAAAGACAGGCCCATTGATTTAATCTGCCGCTTATAATTTTTGATATTTTCGTCGGTGGCCTGCCGGGGATGAATGCCGGTTTTCAAAGCGTAGTTTTCCGTTGGCAAACCGAACGCGTCCCAGCCAATGGGATACAGAACGTTAAAACCTTCCATTCTTTTTTTTCTCGCCAAAGCGTCCAAAGCCGAATAGCTGCGCACATGACCAACATGCAAGCCTTCACCAGACGGATAAGGAAATTCCACCAAAATATATTGTTTTGGTTTTTTATCAAAATCTTTCGCCGTCGAAATTTTGGAATTTTTTTTCCAAATTTTCTGCCATTTTCTTTCTATTTTTACCGCATCGTACATATTACTTATTTTAATTAAAAAAACGCTTTAAAGCAAAAAGTTTTATCGCATTTATGGCTGTTTGATTCGCCACTTTTTCAAAGCTAAGATTTTTCCATTCTGCAATTTGGCGCGCCACAAATTCAACAAAAACCGGCTCATTGCGTTCGCCCCGATGAGGAATTGGCGCAGCAAACGGCGAATCGGTTTCAATCAAAATTTTATCCAGTGGAATATATTTAACTAATTCTTCATATTGGCTGACGCCAGTTTTAACCGGGAATGTTATCGGGCCGGCAAAAGAAATATAAAAACCTAAATCCAAAAACTCTCCAGCTATTTTTTTTGAACCGGAGAAAAAGTGGACAACGCCGTTTCCATCTGGAATATTTATATTTTTATATTTTAAAATTTCTAAAGCGTCTTCATATGCGTCCTCTGCTCCCGCTGTTGGACGGCAGTGAATAATAAGGGGTTTATTTAATTTTTTTGCCAGTTCAATTTGTTTTAAAAATATTTCCTTTTGCTTATTTTTATTTTTTTCATGAAAATACTCTAATCCGCATTCGCCTATGGCCACAACATTTTCATTTTCTGCTAAAATCTTCAATTCGCCAAAATCTTCCATAGTCCCCGCTTCGCTTGGATGGCAACCTGCCGCCGCCCATAACTGGCCGTGATATTTTGACGCTAAATCAATTGCTTTTTTGGAATCTTCCAAATCAGTACCGACAGTTATTGCTCTCATATCAAAATCGCGAAGTTTTTTGATCATTTCTTCGCGGTCGCTATCAAATTGAGAAAAATGAAGATGACAATGAGAATCAAACAATATCATTTTAATCTCGGGAAAATGCTGTCACCCTTTTTGATTTCTATTTTGTTCCCGACAAACTTTATCTGCGCCTTAATTTTTTCCGCGGTCTCTGGCAAAAATGGCTCAATCAACTCGGAAAACGCCTGGATTAAGAGAGAGGCGTTGATAATAACTTTTTTCAAATCATCACCTTTTAGAGTCCACGGCTTGGTTTCATTAATATAGTTATCTACAAAGTAAACGTGGGTAAAAGCCGCTCCCAGCGCCTCATTAAACTTAATACCACAGATTAATTTATCGTATAGCTCGCAGACATTTTTTTTAGCGTTCCTAGTCTGCTCCTCAATATTGCCCTCTGAATAGACAACGGGAGAAGTCGTTTCACCTAATTTCGCAACACGCGCCACAAGATTGCCGATACCATTAGCAAGACCGCCATTATATCTTTCTTTGAATTTTTCGTACGTAAAATCGCCGTCTCCGGTTGGCGGAATATCCCACAAAAGATAATAACGCAAGGCATCGGCGCCGTATTTTTTAACTATTTCAATTGGATCAATAACATTACCAACAGTTTTTGACATCTTTTCTTTACCAGATGTTATAAAACCATGGACAAAAATTGTTTTAGGAAGCGGCAAACCAGCCGCTAAAAGCATACCGGGCCAAATAGCGGCGTGAAACCTTAAAATATCTTTGCCGATAACATGAACATCAGCCGGCCACCATCTTTTAAATTTTTTTTCATCATCGGCGTAACCGATAGCGGTAATATAGTTTGAAAGCGCATCGCACCAAACATACATCGTATGATCCGGGTCGTTCGGCACGGGAACACCCCAGCTTAAATCTTTGCTTGGCCGCGAAAAACTAACATCTTCCAATCCATCATTAATCAGAGACAAAATTTCATTTTTACGGCTTTCCGGCACAATCTGTAACTCGCCGCTTTTAATTTTTGATTTAATTTCACTTGTATAATCCGAAAGCCTAAAAAACCAATTTTCTTCTTCAATAATTTCCGGCTCCTTTTTATGATCCTGGCATTTGCCGTCAATTAAATCTTTTTCAGTAATAAAAGCTTCATGGCCGACGCAATAAAGACCACGGTACTTTTTCTTGTATAATTTCCCTGCTTTTTCCAGATTCAACCAGAGTTTTTGGACGCCAGGCCAATGGCGTTTTTTATCGGAAGTGCGTATAAAATCATCGTTTGAAATCTTTAAGATATCAAGAAGCTCTTTAAATTTATTTGTGTTCTCATTAACCAACTCTTCCGGCGTTTTGCCTGCTTTTTCCGCCGTCCTGGCAATCTTAACGCCGTGTTCATCAGCGCCGGTTAAAAAGAAAACTTCATCGCCTTTTTTGCGGTGATAACGCGCCAAAACATCTGCCTGGACAAATTCCAAAGCATGGCCGATATGCGGCGGCGCATTTACATAAGGCACTGAAGTTGTGACATAAAATTTGCTCATGCGTTAAAATTAGCATAAAATAGTAAGCATTATCAAATGATTTTAGCTTCGCATATTATTGTCTCCGGCCTTTTGGGGGCAAAAACTAATAACTATTTTTTAGCCATTATCTTCGGCCTTTTAAGTCACTATATTTTAGACCTAATCCCCCATTGGGATTCTTATCTTTCGCCGGAGTTTAAAGCTAAAGCCAAAGCCGAAGACGGTAAATTCATTAAAGAAAAATTTTTTTGGGAAGAGATAAGCAAAACAGTTATTGACGTATCAATCGGATTGGGCTTGCTTTTCATCTTCTTAGAAAATTCAAGCTATATAAACATTACCGCTGTTTTTATCAGCGTTTTTTTCGGCATCTTGCCGGATCCGTTACAATTGCTTTATTTGATGACCAAATGGCGATTTATTAAATGGAATTTTGATTTCCAAGAATTCATCCACTTTTCAATTCATTCAAAAATAAACCAGAAATTCTGGCCGGGAATTATTATCCAAGCAATAACCGCGGCGCTGGTATTTTTGGTTTTAAGAAAGTCTTAAAATTAGGGATTGACAGCGGTCGACCTTCTTTTTGCCAAATCATCAAAAAATTCGTCTATAACGGCTGCAATGGGCACGGCGAGAAAAATACCCAAAATGCCGCCGAGCTTTGCGCCGACGAGTATTGCCAAAATAACCGCCACCGGATTAAGCCCCACTAATTTTTTTATAAGCAGAGGCACCAGGATATGACTCTCAAGCTGTTGAGCGGCAATAAAAAAAATAAGAGTCCAAAGTCCTAAAATCGCCGACTGCGAAAGCGCTAAAAGCGTTGCCAAGCCGCCGGACACAATAGGGCCGACAAAGGGCACAATTTCTAAAGCACCCACAATCACCGCGATCAAAAAAGCATATTTAATCCCCAAAATCCAAAGTCCGAGACCAACAATTAGCGCCATTATGAAACTTAAAAGAATCTGGGCTTGCAACCAGCGTCCCATTTTATATTGGGCGCGGACCCAAAGGTTGTGAACATAAGCCTCAACTTTAGGCGGGAGAATTGCCTTTAAAAAGTTATCCAAGGCGTTTCGCGAAATAGAAAGATAAAAAGAAACCACCAAAACCACCACCAAAGAAAGAATACCGCCAAAAATCGCGGAAATATAAGAAATTAAAGAAGTAAGGTTCGGAATCTGTTCGGTAAGCTGGCTAAGCAATTCATGGATGTTTCCGGAAAGACCGGGTAAAAATGTTATCACTCCGACCGCCTCTTCTATTTTACCAAAATATGTCGGATAATTTTGGAAAAAATCGCGAAGCTGGTCAAGGACAAGCGGCAAGAAAATATAAATCAGAGCCGCAAAAAAAATGAAAAACAAAAGATAAACCACAATAAGCGATAAAAGCCTGGGTATTTTTTTACTTTGAGCGTACTCTAAAATCGGTTCAAGCGCTGAAGCGATAATTATGGCAAAAATTAAAACCGCGATAATGTCGCGTACCATAAAAACCAAAACAGCCAAAACGCCAATGCCAAGCACCCAAAATATTGTTTTGGGTGAAATTTCTATAATTGTCTTACTGCTCCCTGCCATAATTAAAATATTATGGCTTAATTATACTATATTTTCAATAAGTTGACAAATGGCTCTTGGTTTTTAAAAGGGCCTACTATTGCCAAATTCAATTTTTCGGGTTGGAAAATATCCTGAGCCACTTCTAAAATGTCGTTAACGGTAACCGCTTGAATTTTTTTTATTAACTCTTCCGGTTTAAAAATTTCTTTTTTTAAAATTTCTTGGAAACAATAAAAACTCGCCAATTCATCGGATGTTTCAATACTCAAAGTTAGACTGCCTTCCATGTGTTCTTTGGCTTTATCAAGTTCTTCCTCGCTGACTTTAATATGTTTTATTTTGTTATATTCCTCTAAAATCGCTTTTATTATTTCTTCTGACCGGCGGTTATCAATTCCGGCACTGGTCGCCAGATAACCTGTATCGGTCGACGCATCGGTGGAAGTTCGCACGTAATAAGCCGCGCCCATTTTATCCCGAAGCAAACCAAAAAGACGGGAGGACATGCCGCCTCCTAAAATGGTGGCTAAGACCTCGGCGGCAAAACGCTTATCATCCCAGATATCATAAGATCTGGTACCTAAAACAATATGAGTTTGGTCGGTTTTTTTATAAAATAATTTTACTCCCGGTTTTTCCTGAAATTCTTTTGTTGGAATCTTGTCCTCACCTTTAAAATCACTGATTGACCCAAAAAGAACTTTCACTTTTTCTACCACATCGTTCGGCTCTATCATTCCTGAAACAGCGACAACGATTTTAGGGGCGACATAGTGATCCTTGTGATATTTCACAAAGTCCTCACGCTTAAGTCTGGCGATTATTTCTTTCTTTCCGGCAGTATCCCAACCTGCCGGCTGGTCACCATATAAAAGATTATTCCACACGTCGCCAACTTTTCTTGACGGCATGTCTTCGTACATATTTATCTCTTCAATAATTACGCCTCTTTCTTTATTAATTTCTTCCTGATCAAAATTGGGATTTAGAGTGATATCAGAAATTATATCCAAAAGCAAATCCTGATGCCGGCCATCGGCTTTGGCGTAATAACCGGTATATTCTTGGCTGGTAAAGGCATTATAATTGCCGCCGACGCGATCAAGCGGCTCGGCAATAGTCAACGGTGTCGGCCGTTTCTTCGTACCCTTAAAAGTCATGTGCTCCAAAAAGTGGGAAATGCCGTTAACGTCCTTTGTTTCGTATTTAGTTCCGGTTGCCACGAGCACTAGAACCGTTGTTGTTTTGGTATCGGCCATCGGCACTGTCAAAATTCTCAAACCATTCTGCAAGACGGTTTTTTTATACATAATTTTCTAATTGTTCTTTAAAATATCCGATTAATTCTTTTATGGGTACTCTTTTTTGTTTCATACTGTCGCGATCGCGAACTGTGACTTTTTTGTCTTCAAGCGATTCGAAATCAATCGTAACGCAGAACGGAGTTCCTATTTCATCTTGGGCATAGTACCGCTTGCCGATGTTTCCCCTGTCGTCCCAAGCCGTCATAAATTGATTTTTCAAATCATCATAAATGCTTTTTGCCGTTTTAACAAGTTCCGGCTTGTTCGCTAAAAGCGGGAAGACGGCAACTTTATAAGGCGCTAATTTTGGGCTTAATTTCAGAACAACCCGAGTTTCCTCTTCATTATAAGCTTCAGCTAACACCACCAGAACCGAACGGTCAACTCCCCAAGTCGGCTCGATTACGTGCGGCCAGAGTTCCTCTCCGGTTTGCGGGTCTTTGTAGGGTGGCTCTTTGTAGTGATTTTTCAAATCAAAATCGGTCCTATACGCTAATCCATATAGCTCGTCTGTATCAAAAGGAAAGTCGTATTCAAAATCAATTGTTCGCTTTGAATAGTGAGCACGTTTATCATCTGGAACTTCAAGTTCATGGATATGTTTTTTATTCAAACCTAAATCATTTTCCATCCAATTCCACATCTCTTTCCGCCAATTCTCAAATTCCTTTTTCCAATTTTCTTCCCTGATGAAATATTCAATTTCCATCTGCTCAAATTCTCGAGTGCGGAAAATAAAGTTGCCCGGAGTGATCTCATTTCTGAAAGCTTTGCCAATTTGGGCGATGCCGAACGGCACTGCTTTCCTGCTCGTGTCCAGAACATTTTTGAAATCGACAAACATTCCCTGGGCGGTTTCCGGCCGGAAATAAACGATGTTTGAAGCGTCATCGGAAGGCCCCAAAAAAGTTTTGAGCATTAAATTAAAATCCTTCGCTTCGGTAAAATCTCTGCCGTTGCAATCAGTACAAACATAGCGACCGCCATTCATCGTCAGCGAATCGGCGCGAAAACGATGATGGCAATTTTTGCATTCTATAAGAGCGTCGGAAAAGTTTTTCAAATGCCCGCTCGCTTCCCAAACCTTTGGGTTCATTATCAAAGCCGAATCAATGCCAACGATGTCGTCGCGATTTTGAACGAATCTTTTCCACCATAATTGTTTGATATTGTTTTTGAGTTCAACGCCCACCGGGCCGTAATCCCAAGAATTGGCCAAACCGCCATAAATTTCCGAGCCCGGAAAAATAAAACCGCGTCTTTTGCAGAGCGAAACAATTTTATCCATTAAACCCGCTTTATTTTCGGTCTTTGACTTTGTCATATTTATTAACTTATTTAAATATAGATTATCAATAATAATAATGCAAATAACAACTACTAAAAAAACCAATTACCAACAGAGAATAATATTTAGAGAACAAAATATACCAAAAAAGAAAAACATAAAAAAATCCCCTCAATTTCTGGCTATAGCAGAGAATTGAGGGAGAATTTTTATCTTCTTGTTAAAAACTAATGAGATCAGCTAACGAGATTAAATAAGATTAAAAAATCTGCGCAAATCGCCTTCCTTTTTATCTATGGATTCAATAATGCAATAATTAACATAGCGGCTAATTGAAAAAAATTCGCAAATGAAATCTATCTCGTCGCGACAATTATAAGGATAAATAAAAACGCTTTCTTGTAAAGGATATAATCCCAAATCTTTTAATTTTTCAGAAAGGGCTTTTCTTTCTCTTTTCTTTTTCTCCGGAATATCAAAAATTACCAAGTGCCACTTTCTGTTCCAAGTTCTGGCTTTTGACAATTCTAAATCATCATAATCAAATCTCCTTAATAAATTTTTGCCATTAGCGGTAATTTTTACATAAACCTCATCGCCTTTTTCTGCTAATTCTATCAATCTTTTGCTATTCAAGCGTTTTATGGCGTCATCAATACGCCGCTTGTCTATTTTGCCCCAATTTTTGCGCCATCGTAACAAGGGCTTTAAAAGCTGAGCAGCATTAGGCGCAAACAGCGATGAAAGAATTAAAGTGCCGGAAGCGGCCATAAACAAAATTTCCCTGGTCAACGATTTATTATATAACATTTATCTTACATTATTATTTAATACTGCCCGTAAAAATTTTATGATTCTTCCAAAATAATTTTTTTCTCGAATCTGCCTCGTTCTTTTGCTTTTTGTTTCTTGACTAATTCAAGTTTCTTTTTATTAAATTTCTTAAAAATACATACAGCATCGATTACTTCTAAGATATCAGCCATCTCTTCAATGGTTTCATTTTCACTAAACTCTTTTATTTCCTCCAGAAATTTCTCTTTTAATTTCCCCCAATATTCCTTGTCGTTAGCAATATGAGTTTTACACTTCTCGCCTCTTTTCCTTATTATTTCTGGAATTTTATCTCTTACTAATTTATTGTATTTCATACTTTATAATTATTAACATTAATTTACTATATAAAACAATAAGTTAAGTAAAAATCCCCTCAATTTCTGGCTATAGCAGAGAATTGAGGGAATCTTCTCTATTTCTATGATAGAAAATAAAAACTACCAAATTTTACGGTTGAACGCGGCTTTTATAGAGGCCAACGCCGGAATCATCTGGTAAGTCAGTTCTTAAAGCCTGCGCGATTACTAAAATATCATTTCCGGTGAATATATCATTGCCAGTTAAAGTGGACTCTCCTAAAATAGGAACAACTGTATCCACTTTACTAATGGCGGGCGTTAAACCGACTTGAAAAACCACCTCGTAAGGATCAAGCAATACCCCAGTCCCAGCTGCTATTTCGCCCATATTCCAAGTTAGTTCGCTGGTCCGGTCATTATATTCCAGAGTGGCGGCTCCGGCTCCGGCTTTTTTGTTAAGCCAACTAACTCCTTCCGGTAAGACTGCTTTGACCATGGTATTCTCTATATCGTTAGAAAAGTTAGTCACCTGCCAATGAATAGTATACGTAGTTGTCTGATTGACTTTTGGTGGCAGTGGCCCGGAATTTTTAATTATAGAATCAAAGTAGTAACCCTTGGTTTTTAATTCTGTTTTGGTATTAATTTTTATGGCTAAGTCGTTTACAACCGATAAAGATTTAACCGCGAGAGATGGCGGCACGGTTGGCGTCTCCATCACTGTCGAAACCTGAAGCAAAAAGTTTTTATCCCTAAAAGTTCTTATAATGTATCGCGGTTTCACATTTATTTGAAATTCAACGTCGCCCAATGAGTCGGGCGATAAGCTTTTAAAATCTGGCAAATTACCGGCATTCCAGGTAATAGTATCGTCCACACCATTGAAATAACCGCTTGTTTTTAAACTTGAAAAATCGTACATTAATCCATCAAGCTTAGCTCTTAAAATGACATCGGAGAGGGCAATACCGGCATTGTTCTCATAATGAATTTTAAATTGCAAATAATCGCTGGGATTAACCGTTAAATTTGACTGGCCGTTAACTGAAATATCCATCTTAAGCGGTAAAGCAATTAAATTAATCCGAGACGAATTTTGGCTAAATTTATAAAACCTGTTGTTCTTAACAACTCCGATGGCTAATTCAAAATTAGCGTTTTGGACATTTCTTAAAATTCCCAAAACCGTAATATCGCCTTCTTCGTTGGGATTCAAATCGCCCAGATTCCAAGTATTACTATTTTTGGCCGGCGTTTGGTCAGAAGAGACAAAATTAAATTCATTCGGATACGTTGCTTCAATTGAAACGTTTTGAAAAACCTTATTGGTGTTATTCTTATAATGCATCACGTAAACGTTCTTTATGTTCGGCAAGGTCGTCTCCGGCGTTTTGAAATTAATACTTAAAGCCGAGCCGTTTATCGCCACTTCTTTAGAAGCTTTATTTTCAAAAGTTGAAGTGGTATTTTGCGGTTTATAGCTTAAAACCGCCTCAAGTCTCTGGATACTCTTGTCTGGCCCCACAAAAGCTAACGTTATTTCCTGCTTGCCACCGCCGCCAATGCCAATACTGCCTAAATCAATATTCTGGATAATTTTATTATCACCAACAACCGCATCTTGAGGATAATGCAGGGCAAGATTAGCATTTTGAAGAATTTGATTAGTGTTATTCCAATAAGAAACAATATAAGTGGCAGCTTCGCCGGAAGGAACCTGAGTCGGGCCTGAAATATTAAAATCAATGAGGGATTTTTTAAACGAGGTGAGCCAAAAATAAAAAACCGCGCTGCTCAAAACAAGAACGGCAAGGAAAATAATGCTGGAAATGATTAAAATTTTCTTTTGTTTAGGGCTGAAGAAACGCACTGCCTGGGGCAGTGAAGGTTGAGAAAGTTCGGGCGGAGTTTGAGAATTGGGTATAATCACCATTGCACTCTATTATACCACATAAAAATCATTAAGATAATACTCGGCCTCCTCAAGATTATCGCCAAAACCCATTATTTTGATAAGGCTGGATTTGTAGTCGTTTAAAAATTTATCGGTGGCGCCTGCCTGCGCAGACAGGCCTGCTTCTATTTTTTTAGCCGCCAAAAAACTATTTAAAATGAAGTCCCACATTACCTTATCTTTCTCTTGCCCTCTTAACATTTTTAAGGCAAAATCCGACATTTTCACAAAAAGAGAAACCTGATTTGGCAAAACATTGTTTTCCAATAAACTTATTTCCGATAAAGCAGTAGTGATAAATAAATCGCCGCCTTTTTTTGTCATTAATTCAACCCAAACTAAATTAAAGGGCTCTAAATGCCCGGTAAGCTTGGCATTAATTTTTCTTACGCCGCCGGCTATAGCCCTAACCTTTCCAAAATCCTCCGTATATAAATGATAGAGCCGATCAGCTTCAAAAATATTCTCCCGCTTCAAAACAATTGCATTAGTTTGATAAGTTGCCATGATTTAGCGGATTTTAACAATGCCGATCCAAATATCTTTATTCTCAATCTTAAAATGGCGATCTATTAACAAACCATTCTTAACCGTGCCAACAAACTCAATCTTTTTCGCATTAACAGAATCGGCCAAAGTTTTTTGAAAGCGCCCGATAGTTTCTTTAAACCCTCCTTCATCGATTTTCACAAAAATCGAAATCGAATCTTTAGGCGTCAAGCCGCCGTCGCGCCGCAGTTCCTGAATCTGCCGAGTCAATTCTCTTAAAACTCCCTCTGCTTTCAGTTCTCCCGTGATTTCCGTATCCAGTTTAATTTCATCACCAAAAGTAATTTCTTTGACATTAATTTCTTCTTTAATTAACTCTAATAATTCATCCTTATTTTTTAGAAATTGGAAATTAGAAATTTGAAATTTCATTAATGGTTGTCTTACTTTAATCCCCGCTTCCGCTCTTAATGCCAGTCCTTTAGCTGAGATTTCTCTTACAAAATTCATTTCTTCCTCTAATTTTTTATCAATTAATTTAATTTGCGACTTTGGATAATCAGTTAAATGGACGCTTTCTTTATTGCCGAGTTCCTGCCAGATATATTCCGCTAAAAATGGCGTAAATGGAGCGATTAGCTTCGACAATTCTTCTAACACAATTTTAAGAACGGACGGGCCATCTTCACTGGAAAAACGTTTTCTTGAACGCCTTAACCACCAACGCGACAAATCATCAATAAAATCATCAATTGGCCGGGCCGCTTGAGTAACTTCGTACTTATCAAGATTGTTTTTTACAACTTTTATGGTTTGATTTAACCGGGACAAAATCCATTTATCCAATAATCTTAAATTCTGAGATTTGAGATTTGAGATTTGAGATTTTACACCGTATGTTTTGTAGAAAATTAAAACATTTGAAAGCGTTAAAATAAAGCGCCTTAATCGCTCTTCAACGTCACGAATAGCGAAACGTTTTGATTCGCCCGGCGGATTAATTGTAAAAAAATACCATCTCAAAGCGTCAATCCCATATTTATTAATAACCTCCCAAGGATCAACAATATTGCCTTTTGATTTAGACATTTTTTCGCCTTTTTCATCTAAAATATGACCTAAACAAATTACATTTTTGAAAGCCGGACCTCTTTCCATTAAAGCTCCAACTGCATGAAGCGTGTAAAACCAGCCCCGAGTTTGGTCCACTCCTTCAGAAATAAAATCAGCCGGATATTCTGATTTTTTATCAAACGGCCAGTGGTACTGGGCAAAGGGCATTGCGCCGGAATCAAACCAAACATCGATCACATCCTTAACTCTTTTCATTTTTTCTGAACACTTTTGGCATCTAATAATTAAATCATCAACATATGGCCGATGGAGATCTAATTCACCTTTTTCATTATACGGCCAATGATGCCCTACCATTTCGGAAGTGACACCTGTTTTTTCTTCAATCCTAAGCGCCTCTCTCAACTCGAAAGTTTTTTCATCTTTATAACCCTCATAAGCGCCGATTGCCGCCATAATTGGATTACCATGGCTAATAATCAAAATATTTTTACCCTCGTATTCAGCGTCCAAAAATTTCAAAAATTCCATCATCCGTTTTTTAACGTCGCCCAGGTTTTCACCATTAGCGGGCCTGATAAGGTAGCGGTCTGTCCTCCGGCTAAAAAGTTTGGTCCAATCAGTCGCCTTCCTACTGTTATAAATTCCAAAATCATGTTCACGAAGCCGTTTGTCATAAACAATTTTTTTATCTAAAGCGCCAGCGATAATTTGAGCGGTTTCTTTTGTCCGCATAAGATCGGAAGAAAAAATCAAGTCAATTTTCTTTTTCTTAAGCCAAGGAATAAGTTTTTCAATTTCCTTGGTTCCTTTTAGGGTTAAGAGATATTTTTTCTTTTCCGGCCAGGAAGATAAAACGCCTATCCGGTTATTTTCGGCCTCGCCGTGACGGAGAAAGATATATTTGTTTAATTTTTTCGGCGAAAATTTATCCAATTCCTCAAGCGAACCGATAACCTGTTCCTTTTTACATTTTTCACATTGCCACACCGGAAGCGGCGTCCCCCAGTAGCGCTCCCGCGAAAAAGCCCAATCTTTAACTTCGTTAAGCCACTCGCCGAAGCGTCCTGATTTTATGTGAGCCGGCACCCAGTTTATTTTTTTGTTATTATCAAGAAGTTTTTTCTTGAGCTTTTCCATCCGGATAAACCAGGATGATTTGGCGTAGTACAAAAGCGGGCTATGGCAGCGCCAGCAAAAAGGATAATCGTGCTCGTATTTAACGGTTTTGAATAAAAGATTTTTATTTTTTAAATAATCTAAAATTATAGATTCGGCTTCATCCGATTTAACATAAACACCGTCAAGCCCCAAACCGATTCCCTTGATAAATTTACCGCCTAAGTCAACAGTATGAACTTTGGGCAAGCCGACTTTTTTACCCAAATTAAAATCGTCAACGCCATACATCGGCGCGATATGGACCACCCCCGTTCCTTCTTCGGTATTAACAAAACCAGCCGGATAAATTTTGTAAGAATTTTTTGATTTTAACTGATGAACGTCAAAAAGCGGCTCGTATTCCAATCCGACAAGATTTTTCCCCGGCGTAAATTCGGAGTTTAATTTTTCGTCTTCTATATTAATGCTTTCTTTAAGGTTTTTCGCGAAAATAAAAATCCCGCCGTTTTTAAATCTTAAAATTTCATAATTTATTTTTTCACCGACAGCCAAAGCGACATTGCCCGGTAAAGTCCACGGCGTCGTGGTCCAAGAAATAATATATGTATTATCGCCGGTCTTAAATTCTCTTTTCTTGCCCGAACTTTCACAAAGTGAAAGTTTTAGGGTCTGGCCCGGCTTTAGTTTAAATTTTATATAAACGGAATTTTCTGAAACTTTTTCATAACCCAACGCCACTTCATGACTTGAAAGGGCCGTACCGCAACGCGAACAATATGGTACCACTTTAAAATCTTGATAAAGTAATTTTTTCTTGGCTATTTGCGATATTATATACCAAACCGATTCGATATAGTGCGGCTCGTAAGTAATATACGGGTCTTTTAAATCCAGCCAAAAACCGATGCGCTCTGTTAATTTATCCCACTCTTCCTTGTATTTCCAAACGATTTCCTGGGCTTTTTCATTAAAATTGCCGACACCGTATTTTTCAATATCTTTTTTGGTCTTAAGCCCCAGTTCTTTCTCAACTTGAAGCTCAACGGGAAGGCCGTGTGTGTCCCAGCCTGCCTTGCGCGATACCCAAAAACCGCCCATCGCTTTATAGCGGCAAATAATATCCTTATAAACCCGCGATAAAACATGATGAATTCCGGGTCGGCCATTAGCCGATGGCGGCCCTTCGTAAAAAACAAACATTTTTTTACCCTGAGCTTGTCGAAGGGTCAAACTCTTCTCAAAGATATTTTCCCGCTTCCAAAATTCTAAAATTTTCTCTTCAATTTTAGGATTAAATAATTCAGGCATGATTTTACATCTTATCAGGGGCTTTTATTCCCATCAAGTTTAATACGTTTGCCAAAATAATTTTAGTCGCCGTGACCAAACCTAAGCGCGCCGATGTTAAATTTTTATCCTCTGTTATCACCCGATATTTTTCATAAAAATTATGGAATTCCCGCGCGAGTTCCATGCTGTAGTGCGCCAACCGGTGAACCTCGTAATTTCTTGAAACCTCATCCAAAAGTTCCGGAAATTCAATTAACTTTCTTATCAAACCTAATTCGCCTTTTTCTTTTAGTAATTCAAAATCTGGAGTTTTAGAAATTTTTCCGGCTTTTTTCAAAATGCTGGAAAGTCTCGCATGTGCATACTGTATATAGTAAACTGGATTTTTTTCCGAACGCTGCTTGGCAAACTCCATATCAAAATCCATATGGGTATTGGGCGAATACATCAGAAAGAAAAATCTGGCGGCGTCAAGTCCGACTTCGCTAATCAACTCTTCAAGTGTCACAAAAGTGCCGGCGCGCTTTGAAACTTTGACTTCTTTGCCATTTTTAACAAGACGTACCAACTGAGTAATGATAATTTTTAAATTATCTTCCGGGACGCCGAGAGTCGCAACGGCGGCCTTAAGCCGCGGCGCGTAGCCGTGATGGTCAGCCCCCCAAATGTCAATAACTTTATCAAATTTTCTGATTTTTAATTTATCAAAGTGGTACAGAATATCAGACAGAAAATACGTTTCCGAACCGTCTTTTTTTATTAAAACCCGGTCCTCGCTGTCGCCAAGCTGCGATGTTTTCATCCAAGTGGCGCCGTCTTTCTCGTAAACGAGATCGCTGCGCATCAAATCTTCCATAACTTTTTCATATCCGCCTTTATAGAGAGTTTTTTCAGAAAACCAATTATCAAATTTTATTCCGAGCCGTTTTATCACCGGCCTAATATATGTTTTTAAAACTAATTCAACCGCTTTTTGACCCGCCTCTTCAGCGTTTAATTTTTTATCAATTTGTTTTGCCAATTCATTGATGTATTCACCCTTATAGATGTTCTCGATATCCGCTTTAAACCCCTGAACTATTTTTATTGACCGACCCAAAGTTAAAATCTGCTCACCTCTGTCATTTATATAGTACTCGCGCGTGACCTTATATCCCTGACTTTCCAAAATATTTGCCAAAGCATCGCCGTAAAAACCGCCGCGGCCATTACCAATAGTCAAAGGCCCGGTGGGATTAGCTGAAATAAATTCCACTTGCACCGCCCGCCGTAGCTTTAGCGAAGGCGGGGATTTTTTGGTATCTACCCAGCCGTATTTATTTTTTTGTTTTAAAATCTCTTTGATTTGACGTTGGAGACATTCCGGCGACAAGAAAAAATTTATAAAACCGTTCTTGGTTTCTATCTTGGAAAAGTCTTCTATTTTTTGCTTTTTTAACTCATTAACTAAATATTCGGCAATTTCCTGGGAAGATTTTTCAAGAATTTTAGTCAAAGCAAAAGCGGTATTAGCAGTATAATCGCCATGTCCTTTATTTCCCGGAATCTCAACAAAAGTCCCGTCCTTAAAATCGGGGACAATTTTGCGGACAGTATCGCCTATTAAGGTTTTAATAAGTTCCCTCATATTCTTATCATTATAATAACCGAATTTTGATAAAAATGAAACTGCTGATAGAATCAAATTATGGCTACGTTCGCCGAAAATAGAAAAGCGCATTTTGATTATGAAATCCTTGAAACATTTGAGGCCGGTCTGGTTTTATCTGGAGCCGAAGTGAAATCAATAAAAAACGGCCGAATGAATTTAACCGGTTCTTATGTCAATTTTCATGACGGCGAATTGTACTTGGTGGGTTCATCCATCGCGCCTTACCAGCCCAAAAATCAGCCGGCTGATTATGATCCGTTTCGTTCAAGAAAATTGTTATTACGCAAAAAAGAAATAACGTCTTTAATCGGAAAAATAAAGCAAAAGGGGTTGACTTTAATACCGCTCAAGGCGTATAATAAAGGTCGCAGAATAAAACTGGAATTCGCTGTTGTTCGCGGTAAAAAGAAATACGATAAAAGATCGGCTATTTCAAAAAGAGAAACGGCAAGAAACATAGAACGCGAACTTAAAACATGGGGGTGATGGGCTTCGATAGAATTTTAAAATTAAATATGCAGGCCAAGGATGTCTCGTAACCTTGAAATTAAATCCTCGAGGCAAGGCAAATAATAACTGCCAAAACAAATTTAAATCCTGCTTTCTCCGTCATTTGACGGATTAAGCAGCATCGGCTGTCCAATGTCTAATAGGGCAAACCCGGTGTCAACCATTAGGCTTTAACCCGTTGAATTCTTCGCTCCGGGTGGAAATCAAAGAAGAAACAGAAAATTTCTTGTTTTGATTGCTTTAAGAGAACTTTCTGAAAAAACTAAACAATCTAAGCCTGTAGTAATATTTAATTTCTTAAATTCTAGATGCGAGTTCAACTCTCGCCATCTCCACCACTTCGCTAAATCAAAATTATTGACTTTTGTTTCTGAAACAAGTATATTTCCTCTTGTGTTACAATTATTATATTAACTAAGTTTTGTTTTTATTTGTCCCGTTAGAAATCTATAAAGATGAACTTACGGGATAAAAAAGTATTAAAAAATAAATTTCTAACGGGATTTGCTTAAAAAACTTAAAATCAACAATCAAATAACCGCTCCGGAATTGCGAGTGGCTGACGAGACCGGACAACAAATCGGAATAATGAGCCGGGAAGAAGCATTGAAATTAGCTCAGGAAAAAAAGCTAGATCTAATTGAGTTCGCTCCGATGGCCAAGCCGCCGGTAGCCCGGATTATGGATTACAGCAAATATATATACAGAGAAGAAAAAGAAGAACGCAGGCAAAAAGCAAAACAAAGAAAAGATAGTTCAAAAACAATCAGAATCAGCTTAAATACCGGTTTGAACGACTTAAAAATTAAGGCCGGAAAAACCGATGCCTTCCTTAAAGAAGGATTAAAAGTTCAGGTGGAATTAGTTCTTAAAGGCCGCGCCAAATATCAAAAAACTTTTGCCGATTTAGGGAAGTTAAAAACTGAAGAATTTTTAAAATTAATAACCGTACCGACAAAAATTATTTCTGAATTAAAAAAACAGCCGCGAGGATTTAATGTAACAATTGTTAAGCAATAGATGTAAGCTATCCGCCTTCGCCAAGGCTTCGGCGGGATGCTCATAAATATTCCTAAAATTTATGAGCTTCGCTAAAATTTTAGATATTTATGGCAAAATTAAAAACCAACAAAGCAATATTGAGCCGAATAAAAATAACTGGCAAAAGAAAACTGACGAGGCTGACTTCAAATAAATCGCATTTCAATGCCAAGACATCAGGAAAACAGCGCCGCTTGAAACGCCGGGTTTTATCTGTAAACAAAAAAGATATTAAAATGTTTAAACAGTATCTGCCCTATAACTAAAATATGCCACGAGTCAAAAGAGGAAAAATCGCCTTAAAAAGGCGGGAAAAAATTTTAAAATATACTAAGGGCTACAAATGGGGCCGCAAATCAAAGGAACGCGCCGCTAAGGAGGCTTTGCTTCACGCCTGGAGTCATGCCTATCGCGACCGCCGCGTCAAAAAAAGAACGGCCCGCGCTTTGTGGCAAATCCAGCTTAATGCCGCCGTCAGGCAATATGGCTTAACTTACAGTAAGTTTATATATGGCTTAAAAAAAGCCAAAATAGAATTGGACAGGAAAGTTTTGTCGCAAATCGCCAGAGAGCACCCCGAAGTTTTCAAGAAAATTGTAGAAAAAACAAAAGAGACAAATTTATAAAGTCCCGACACTGCTTGTAGCAATCGGAGAAGTTGTCGTGCCAACGCTCGGAGTAGTAGAAGCGGGAGTTAAGGAGGCATCGGCCGGAATAACTTCAAAAATCGGAGTGGTTGTCGCCGTTGTTGTCGTTTCCGATGCGGCCGGGGTTGAAGTCGCTTGCCCAATATTGTCTACTATTTGAATTGTTGCCGGTGTTCCGGCATTCGTTGTGGCGCCGCAGGCGCCGTCGGAAACTTTTATAACTTTACTAGCGGCATAAACACAAAGTGGCGTTCCGCTATCCCTATCATAAATTGTAACTCCGCTCGCAATCCCGCCACCCACAGTAAGCTTCTGCGTTTCAACGCTCTGCGCTGTTATATTACCATTTTCATCAATTTTCCATAAGCCATTTACTCCGGTTATGGATTTAACATTTAATAATGAGAAGCCGTTCATATTTAAATCGTTATTTGCTGTGACCATATTTGAAAGATCGCCCGTTCCTTGCTTGGCAGCAAGCTGCGATTGGCCGAGATTGACGAAA
>Ga0315288_10002332_pt1 | contig 24596 bp, 22 predicted proteins | sample YL17G11_20_MG_FD_203454 | JGI IMG/M metagenome (GOLD analysis project Ga0315288, IMG submission 203454) | Sediment microbial communities from Yellowstone Lake, YNP, Wyoming, USA - YL17G11_20 | ecosystem: Environmental > Aquatic > Freshwater > Lake > Sediment | place: USA: Wyoming | collected... | reverse complement strand
TCGTCCTCGCGGGCGACCTGTTTAACCTTTTCGTCTTCCTCGAGGTCGCCGGCATCGCCAGTTACGCCCTCGTCGCCTTCGGCACCGAGGCCGACGAACTCGAAGCCGCCTTCAAGTACCTCGTCCTGGGGTCCATCGCCAGCACCTTCATCCTGGTGGCCATCGCCATCGTCTACAACGTCACCGGCCACCTCAACCTCGCCAAGATCGCCGAGGCCCTTCGCGCCAGTGGAGGCCTGACGGTCCCCATCTACCTCGCCGCCGCTTTTCTCCTCATGGGCTTCGCCCTCAAGGCCGCCTTGGTCCCGTTCCACGCCTGGCTCCCCGACGCGCACCCCTCGGCCCCCGCGCCGATTTCCGCCATGCTCTCCGGCCTCCTCATCAAGGCCTGCGGCGTCTATGTTCTTTGCCGGCTCGTCTTCTCCGTCTTCGCCGGAGCCGAGGTCTTCGGCATCATCCTGGTGGTCCTCGGCACGCTCTCGATGGTCCTCGGGGCGCTCCTCGCCATCGGCCAAGCCGACCTCAAACGCCTCCTCGCCTATTCCTCCATCAGCCAGGTCGGCTACGTCGTCCTCGCGATCGGCGCGGGCGTCGTCGCCCTCGCCTGGGCCCCGGCGCACCCCGCCCTTATCCCCGTCGCCGGCCTCGCACTCTTCGGCGGCCTGTTCCACATGGCCAACCACGCTGTCTTCAAGAGCCTCCTGTTTCTTTGCAGCGGCTCCGTCGAGCAGGCCACCGGCACGCGCCTCCTCGCCGAACTCGGCGGTCTCGGACGCCGCATGCCCGTCACCGCCTGGAGCCTCCGTGCGGGCGCCCTCGCCATCAGCGGCGTCCCGCCCTTCGGCGGGTTCTGGTCCAAACTCATCATCATTATCGTCCTGGTGCAGATGGCTGTCGCCGGCCATTGGACCTTCTATCTGCCCGCCGGCCTCGCCGTCGCCACTGCCGTCGTCACCCTCGTTTACTACGCCAAGGTCCAGCGGTACGTCCTCGGCGGCGAACCGTCCGACCGCACCGCCCGCGCCCGCGAGGCGCCCTTCGCCATGTGCCTCGCCTCCGTCGTCCTCGCGGTGCTTTGTCTCGCGAGCGCACTGCTCCTCCTTCCGTCCGTCCGAGAGCGCCTCGTGGACCCGGCCGTTGCCGTCCTCAAGGCCGCCGTGCCCCAGACGCCCGACTCCGCCGCCGAACCTTCGACCGTCGCGCTCGACGCCGCCGGGAGGGTCCCATGAAACAACTCCTCTGTTTCCTCTTCACGTTCGGCCTCTGGCTCCTTCTAACCTGGTCGCGGGCGTTGCCCGACGTCGCCGCCGGCGTCTTCTTCGCCCTCCTCGTCTCCACGCTTCTGGCGCAGATTTATCCCGACAACCCCGAGAAGGGCCTGAACCCCGTCCGATGGTTCTGGCTCCTCCTCTACATCCCCTACTTCCTCTACTATTGCCTCAAGGCGAATCTCGACGTCGCCTACCGGGTGCTTCACCCCGACATGCCCATCCGCCCCGGCATCGTCCGCGTTAGGACCGACCTCAAGAGCGAAATGGCCAAGACCATCCTCGCCAACTCCATCACCCTCACACCCGGAACCCTCTCCGTCGACATCGTCGGACAGGACCTCTACATCCACTGGATCAACGTCTGCGGCGAGACGGAGGCCGAGCACACCGCCGAAATCGTCAAACCCTTCGAAAGGCTCATCAGGAGGATCTTCGAATGACCTCCCTCTTGCCGTTCGAGTTCCTCATGGTCGCAATGGCGGCGCTCACCCTCGCCTCCTTCCTCTGCCTCTACCGCATCAGCCGAGGACCCACCGCCCCCGACCGCACCGTCGCCATCGACATCCTCGGAACCCTCATCGTCGGCTTCTGCTGCGTCATGGCCCTGTGGACCGGGCAGGACTTCTACATGAGCATCGCCATCGCCTGGGCCCTCCTGTCCTTCATCGGCACCATCGCGATGGCGAAATACCTGGAGGGCCGTTACTACGATGAATGAACTCGCCGCCCAATGGATCATCGGCATCGGCCTGGCCTTCAACCTCTTCGGCGCCATCGGCCTCGTGCGCCTCCCCGACGTCTATAACCGCCTCCAGGCCGCCACCAAGTGCGTTACCCTCGGCACCTGCATGATCCTCCTGGGCGTCCTCGTCGGCGCCTGGGGCGGACACGCCGGCATCACCGCCATGGGCGCCAAGGCCGTCCTCTGCGCCGTCTTCCTCCTCCTCACCAGTCCCGTCGCCGCACACGCCATCGCCCGCGGCGCCTACCGCTCCGGCGTGCGCCTCTGGGAAAAGAGCGTCATCGACCGCTACGGCGAGGACATTCACCCCGAACGCCCCCCCGCCGAACGCAGCGAGCCGGACGAGACTCCGGGAGTCTAACCCATGAAAAAACCCAAGTTGCGCGAACTCGGCGAAGCCGTCAAGGCACTCCTTCGCGGACCGGCCACCACGAAGTTCCCCGCCGAGCCTTACGAGCCGCCCGCCGCCTTCCGCGGCAAACCGAAGTTCCACAAGGACGATTGCATCGGATGCTGCGCCTGTGCCGAGGTCTGCCCAAGCCAGTGCATCCTCGTCACCGACGACACCGCCGCCCACCCCCCCATGCGACGCCTCGACCTCAATTACGGCGCCTGCATCTTCTGCGGACAATGCGAACTCAACTGCACCACCGAAAAGGGCGTCCGCCTCTCCACCGAATACGACCTCGCCACCTTCGACCGCACCGCCTGCGTCGAATCCGTCGAAAAGGAACTCGTCCTCTGCGAGGTCTGTGGCGCAACAATCGGCGCACGCGACCATCTCCTCTGGGTCGCCGAACAACTCGGCGCCAAACGCTACGCCAACCCCACCCTGATACTCCTCGCGGACGGCGAACTGGGCCTCGTCGAGACCGGACCCCCGCGCGATCCCGAGCGCCCCCTCGACCGCAGCGACACCATGCGCGTCCTTTGCCCCAAGTGCCGACGCGCCACCGTCCTCCGCGAAATCTGGGGCGCCTAGCGCCGTGCCGCGCGCCGTTTCGCCGCTCGCGCGCCGTTCACATTTAGCCGCCCGGCTTGCCGGGCGCGTTTCTTGCCTGGTTTGCCGCGGGGCTTGTCGAAGCGCAGCGGAGACCCGCCGTTGTCCCGGCGCGCCGGGACGAAGGCGGGCCCCTCTGAAATCTGAAATTTCAAATTCGAGCGCCTCTATGCCGCCAACCTCGCCCATCTTCTGCGACTCCGCCACTCGGCTCGCCGACGCCCTGCGCGCCTTCCTGGCGCCCTTGCCACGGCGACTTGTCACGGCGACTCGTCCCGGCGTAGTCCGCAGGACGAAGCCGGAAGCCGGGCCGCCTCTCGCCGTCGTCGGCATCGGAAACGCCCTTCGCGGCGACGACGCCTTCGGCCCCGCCGTCGTCGCCGCACTCGAACCTTGCCCCGCCCTGAGGCTCTTCGACGTCCAGGCCGTCCCCGAAAGTTTTCTCGTCCCCATCGTCTCTTCCGGCTGCGCGGGCGTCCTTTTCGTCGATGCCGCCGACTTAGGCGCCTCCCCCGGCCGCGTCGCCCTCGTCCCGGCGGAGCATCTGGCCGAGGTGGACATCTCGACCCACGCCATCAGCCTCGCCCTCGTGGCCGAGGCCATTCAAGGCCTCGCCCGCGGCGAATCCGGCCGCCGTGTCGTCTGCGCCCTCCTCGGCGCCCAGCCGGCCGACCTCACGACCGCCGACCGCCTCAGCCCCGCCATGGCCCGCGCCGTCCAACTCGCCGCCGACGCCCTCCGCGCCTTCGCCTCCCCGCCGTCATAATGCCCCATTTTGAGCGTAGCGAAAGGTGGGGAACACCGCCCCCCACGGCGCCGTTCGAGCCGGCGGCGGGAGCCGCCGGTCACGTTCCCTACCGCGCCCTTCCCCCGCGCGCGCCGCTTGCCACGGCATAGTCCCGGCGCGCCGGGACGACGCCGGGTTGCCTTTCGCCGTTCCTTTGAGCGTTGGACGTTGAACGTTGGCTGTTGGACGTTCGCCGTTTCTTTCCGGTTTCCGGGCTCCGGTTTCCGGGCTTGCCACGGCGTAGTCGAAGACGAAGCCGGGTCCGCCTTGCCTCTTGCGTCCCCCATCCCCCACTGACACAATCAACCCGCTGCGACCACGGGGAGTTCCGGGATGCCCTTGACGCTGCCGGATGGGTGTCCCCGGATTGGCGATGGGGCAATAGAGCCGACCCGTGCTGGGCCTTCAGGGACCATAGATGTCTGTCTTCGGCAACGCCTGCTTCAGTTCCTTCAGCCCGGCGTCCGTGACCTTGGTGCCGCTGAGCCAGAGTTGCCGCAAGCCCTTGAGTTCTTTCAGATCCTTAAGGCCCGCGTCCGTGATCTGCTTGTTCCGAAGAATGAGCGTCTGCAGGCCCCGGAGTTCCTTCAGGTCTATCAGGCCGGCATCCGTGATCTCGGTGCCGGCGAGATCAAGCGTTTGCAGTTCCTTGAGTTCCTTCAGTTCTTTCAGTCCGGCGTCCGTGATCCGGGTGCCCCAGAGCCGAAGCTCCTTCAGGCCCTTGAGTTCCTTCAATTCCTTCAGGCCTGCGTCCGTAATCGGGATCTCGTGGAAGTAGAGCGTCTTCAAGCCCTTGAGTTCCTTCAGATCCTTCAGGCCGGCGTCTGTGACCTGCGTAAAGGCGAGGTCGAGTTTCTGCAGGCGCTTGAGTTCCTTTAGATCCTTCAGGCCGGAGTCCGTGATCTGGGGGCCGGAAAGCGAGAGTTCCTGCAGGCGCTTGAGTTCCTTCAGTTCTTTCAGGCCGGCGTCCGTGACCTTGGTGCAGTTGAGGTCGAGCTTTTGCAGTTCCTTGAGTTCCTTCAGTTCCTTCAGGCCGGCGTCCGTGATCGGGGTACCGTTGAGGTAGAGTTCCTGAAGGGCCTTAAGTTCCTTCAACTCCTTCAGGCCCGCGTCCGTGACTTGGGTGCCGCTGAGGTCGAGCCTATGCAAGCCCTTGAGTTCCTTCAACTCCTTCAGGCCGACGTCCGTGATCGGGGTGCGGTAGAGCCAAAGTTCCTGCAAGCCCGTAAGTTCCTTCAGTTCCTTCAGGCCGGCTTCCGTGACCCGGGTACCGCCCAGGTCGAGCGTCTGCAGGCCTTGAAGTTCCTTCAGGTCCTCGAGGCCGGCGTCCGTGATCTGGCTGTCGCCGAGGTCGAGATACCGCAGTTCCTTGAATTCCTTCAGCTCTTTCAGACCGGCGTCCGTAATCGGGGTGTTGCTGAGACCAAGCGTCTGCAGGCATTGAAGCTCCTTCAGGGCTTTCAGACCGGCGTCTGTGATCAGGCTACCGTTGAGGTTGAGTTCCTGAAGGGCCGCAAGTTCCTTCAACTCCTTCAGGCCCGTGTCTGTGACCCGGGTGCGGTTGAGGTCGAGCCTATGCAAGCCCTTGAGTTCCTTCAGGTGCTTCAGGTCGGCGTCCGTGATCGGGGTGCTACTTAGGTCGAGCACCCGCAAACCCGTCAGTTCCTTCAGGTCCTTCAGGCCGGCACCCGTAATCTGGGTGGTCCAGAGTCGGAGTTCCTTCAGACCCTTGAGTTCCTTCAGGGCCTTCAGATCGGAGTCCGCGACTTTGCTGCCGTAGAAGAAAACATAGACGACCGGCCGGCCGGGGAGTTTCTCGTCCCTGGTCACGTGTCCGCCCGACTTGTGGATCGCGCTGACGGCCCTTTCCTCCCGGATCGCCTGCGTCTGGCCGCATCCGGCAAGACCCACCGCCAGCAACAGCAGCAAGGCAATGACGCGCATCATGGTCCGGCCCCCGAAAAGGAACCTGGTGCGTGGCCTACCTGCCCCGCGTGCTCCGGCACATTTCGACATTTGGATTCTACAGATTCCGGGGGTGCGCCGCAAGGTTCCGGGAGGCCTTGGGTTTCCGGACAGGATTTCGGGGGACACCTATACCCAGGCGGGTCAAGGGTATCCCGGACCCGCCTCGTGTTGCAGTTGAGCCCGAAGGGCTCAAACATCGCAGCCCAGGCCTGCCCTGAGTCCCGGCGGGCGTAGCCCTGCCAGGGGCGTGCCGCCGGCCACGGCGCGCGCCGTAGCCGTGCCAGGGTGGCCTGACGGCATTCCGCACTTATTTCCCCGCCCCGCCTCAGGCCCTGTAGTGTCATACTACAGGGCAGGAACTCAGGGAGGCCGTTCCCCAATCCCCCCTCTGCGATCTCTGCGTCCTCTGCGTTGAAAACGCCCCGCTCCCTCGGGATCCCTGGCCGTCCAATGCTGTTTCTTTGTCAAACGCGAGATTTTCCCGCCCCAAACGACTTACGCGCGTCCGCGGGAAGTTATGCACATAAAGGTATGCACATGACATGGATGAAAAGAGTGCGAAATAGGGCACAAAAACCGGTAAAAACCGGTCTAAAAACGCGAAAAAAGTCGAAAAAAGCACTAAATCCGCGCTAGCCCATCTTAACATTCGGGGGTCTTTGGGAGAAAAATCCCCCCGGACGCCAGCGCCAGGGCCGGTGGGTTCCCAAAAACCGCCCAAAAATACCCCCCAAAACTTCCCCCAAAAAGTTATCCACAATCGCCGCCGCCCGTAAGTTGAACCTCGGCGATTGGGCACATGACCGCGACCTTCCGGTCGCGGCTCGAACGGGGGTGCGAATCCTATTGCCTGTTTCCTGATGTTTCGCCGTTCCCCTGTTACTGCTTTTCTCTGCGTGCTCTGCGGTCTCCGCGGTGAAGGCTGTTTTAGCGTTGCCGCGTGCCCCGCCAGTCGCTACCTTGAAAGCCATGCGAGCCCGAGCCGCACCACTGGATCAGGACCTGACGCTGACGGAGCGTGAACTGTTCGACCGTCTCGGGTGGTTCGTGGAGGTCCGCTGGCTGGCGGGGGTGTCGGCGCTGGTGTTCATGGCGCTGGGGTGGTATGCGTTCCACGTCCGATTCGCGGCGATGCACGCGGTCGGCGTCATTCTGGGGCTGTTCCTTTACAACGCTTTTTTCACGCTGGCGGCCCGGATGCTGTACCAGCGGCGTCGGATCCACAAGCGGTGGATTCTCGGCCTGGCCCATGCGCAAATCACGTGCGACCTTCTGACCGTGGCCGCCCTGGTCCACTACATCGGGGGCGTGGAGAACCACTTCATCATTCTGTTCGTGTTTCCGATGGTGGTGGCGAGCGAGTTCTTTTCGCCGAAGGTGGCCTACGGCTACGCGACGCTGGGTGCGATCCTCATTAACCTCATCGGATGGGGGGAATACTTCTACTACCCGTCCGCCCATTACACGCTCGCGGTCGTGACGCCGAACGGCCTGGCGTCGCTCATTGCTCCCGGGGCCGGCCAGCATTCGGTCTTCGTGCTGCAGGTCTGTTTCGTCATGACGTTCGCCGTTTACATCACCGTTTTTATCGCCAACAGCATCGCCGGCCGGCTGCGGATGCGGGAGGAGGAACTCCAGAGCGCCTACGGCGACCTCCAGTCGCTCGAACAGACCAAGTCGCTTTTCATGCGCAAGACGAGCCACGAACTTCGTTCCCCGATTGGGACGCTCCAGAGCCTTCTGAAGGCGGCGCTCAAGCAGATGCCCGAGTCCGCCGGCGGCCGAGACCTCATCGAGCGGGCCGTCCGCCGGTCCGAGAACATGCTGGACCTGATTGACGACCTGCTGCGCTACAGCCGGCTGCGAACGGTGGAGGTCCGCGAGCGCTTCGAGGTGGTCGAATTGGCGGAAATCGTGCGGTCGGCGGGGGAACTCTTTCGCGCCCAGGCCGACGAGAAGGGCATCCGCCTGGAGTTCGACGCCGAATCGGCCCCGGTCCTCGGGACGAGGGACAGCCTGACGGACCTGGTGAACAACCTGGTGTCGAACGCCATCCGCTATACGCCCGAGGGCGGCCGCGTCACCGTGCAGGTGATTTGCGGCGCCCGCCGCGCCAGCCTGGTGGTCTCCGACACGGGCATCGGCATCGCCCCGGAGGAACTGCCCCACATCTTCGACGAGTTCTTCCGCGGCGAGGAGGCGAAAAAGGCGGTCCAGCACGGCACGGGCCTCGGGATGACGATCGTCAAACGTGTCGTCGAGATGCACGAGGGGCACATGGAGGTCAAAAGCGAGCCGGGCAAAGGCACCACCTTCCGCGTGGACCTGCCCCTGTGCGTAGAAGCATAGACCTTCCGGGCGCGGGGCGCCCGCGCCGGGCCGGGCAACGTCCGATGAACGAACTGCGCTTGAGCAAGGATCAGGCTGTCCGCTACGAGCGGCACCTCGCGCTTGCCGGGATCGGGGCCGAGGGACAGCGCCGGCTCCTCGGGTCGAGCGCGCTGGTGGTCGGGGCGGGCGGCCTCGGGTCGCCGGCGATCCTGTACCTCGCGGCCGTGGGCGTCGGGCGATTGGGCATCCTGGACGACGAGCGGGTGGAACTTTCGAACCTGAACCGTCAGGTGATCCACCGGACGGCCGACGTCGGCCGGCCCAAGGTCGAAAGGGCCGTCGAAGCGGTGTGTGCCCTGACTCCCGACTGCACGGTCGAGCCGCTGGCGGAACGCCTGACGCCCCGAAACGCCCGGGCGATCGTTCGCCGGTTCGACCTCGTGCTCGATTGCACCGACAATTTTTCGACGCGGTTCCTTCTGTCGGACGCCTGCTGGCTCGGGAAGAAGCCGCTCGTCTCCGCCGCGGTTCAGCGGTTCGAGGGGATGCTCCTGGCGGTGCTTCCGGAGAAGGGGAGCCCGTGCTACCGGTGCCTCGTGCCGGAGTCGCCGGAGCCGCAGGACCGAGCCGTTTTCGGGGCGGTTCCCGGCGTTCTGGGGGCGCTCCAGGCGATGGAAGCCGTCAAGGTGCTCCTGGGCATCGGGTCGGACCTCGCGCATCGCCTACTGGTGTACGACGGCCTTGCGGGGACTTTCCGGACGGTCCTGCGGACGCGCGACCCGGCGTGCCCGCTGTGCGGCGACCATCCGACGATCACCGATCTGGCGCGCTAGCCGCCCTAGTGCTTCTCGAAATGCGGGAACTTGAAGGCCGAGGGGCATTCGTCCGCGACCACGCAGGCGTCGCACTTCGGTTTTTTCGCCTCGCAGACCGCTCGGCCATGGAAGAGCATCGCGTGGCTGAAGGCCGACCAGTGCTCCTCCGGCAGGAGCCGGGCGATGTCCGCTTCGATTTTCACGGGGTCCTCGTTTTTTGTGAGGCCCATCCGGCGGCTGAGGCGAATGAAGTGCGTGTCGGTGATGATGGCAGGCAGGCCGAACGCCGCCGCACGGACCACGTTCGCTGTCTTTCTCGCGACGCCCGGCAGGCGGACGAGTTGGTCCATGTCTCGCGGCACCTTGCCGCCAAACTCGTCGAGGAGCATGCGGCTCATGTTGCGGACGGCCTTGGCCTTGTTGCGGAAGAAGCCGGTCGGCCAGACCGCCGCCTCGAGGGTCGCCGGGCGCATCCGCGCGAAGGCCTCGGCGGTGTTGGCCCGCTTGAAAAGTTTGGCGGTGACCTCGTTCACCTTGTCGTCGGTGCACTGGGCCGCCAGAATTGTCGCGACGAGGAGTTCAAAAGGCGTCGAGAAGTTGAGCCGGCACGCGGCAGCGGGGTATGTTTGGATGAGCCGGTCGGCGATCCGGTAAGCCCGTCTCTTCCGGTCCGCATACGATTTCGCGACCACGATTTCCACCTTTCAGAAAGGCTCACGAGCATTATAACATGCCGGGCCGGGGCGTGTTATAATGGCGCTGCGAGGCGCCGAGCGCCCCCGGCGAGGCGGCCATGCACATCGACGAGTACGAATTCGGCCGGATGGTGGTGGACGGGAAGACCTACCGCAAGGACCTCATCCTGCTGCCCGAAGGCGTCCGCGAGGACTGGTGGCGCGACGAGGGCCATTCGCTGAGCAAGGCCGACCTGACGGACGTGTTCGAGGCGAAGCCGGGGGTTCTCGTCGTCGGGACGGGGGCGCACGGCGTGATGGGGGTGCCGCCGGCGGTTCGCCGGGCGCTCGAAGAGGCGGGCATCCAGGCAATCATCGAGCGGACGGGCGAAGCCGTCGAGCGGTATAACGCCCTGGCGGCCGGGGGGACGCGCGTGGCGGGGGCGTTTCACCTGACCTGCTAGGAGGGCCTTGCAGTCCGCCCCGATACCGCTAGAATAGGGGCCATGCGAGACTTCGACGAAGAATCCCTGTATTAGGGCGGGACGGAGCCAGGGGCGGAGCGGGCGCGGAGGCACGGCTTCGCCTTTTCTTTTCGTGAGGCGCCCCGCGTGAGCGGGGGCGGAAGCGATGGCTGAAACGGAACGACAGGAAAAACCGACGCTGGCAGCGCGGCTGGGGCAACTGGACGCCCAGGTGCACAAGATCGACGCGCTCGTCAGCCTGCCGGAGATCGCGCGGTCGCCGGCCAAGATCGCCGGCCTCATGCGTGAGCGTGGCCGGCTGATGCGCATCGTGGCCCCGTACCGGCGGTGGCGGGCGGCGCGCGAGGCCCGCCGCGATGCCGAGGAAATCCTGCGGACCGAAACCGAGGACGCCGACATGCGGGCCCTGGCCGAGACCGAGGCCGAGGTTCAGCGCGACCTGGAAGCGTCGCTCCTGGGGGAGATTCAGGAGCGGCTCCTGGAGCGGGAAGAGGGGACGGACGCGACGCGGGTGATGCTGGAGATCCGCGCGGGAACGGGCGGCGGGGAGGCGGCCCTGTTTGCGCGGGACCTGTTCGAGATGTACAGCCGATACGCCGACGCGCGAGGATGGAAGCGCGAAGTCCTGAGCGCGAGCCCGACGGACCTGGGCGGATTTAAAGAAGTCATCGTCGCGATGGAAGGTCCGGACGTGTTTCGGCGGCTCCAGTTCGAGTCGGGCGGGCATCGGGTCCAGCGCGTGCCGGAGACCGAGGCCCAGGGCCGCATCCACACCTCCGCCGCGACGGTGGCCGTTATGGCGGAGCCGGAGGAACTCGACATCCAGATCCGTCCCGAGGACCTCGAGGTCGAGACGATGCGTTCGAGCGGCCCGGGCGGGCAGAACGTCAACAAGGTTTCGAGCGCGGTGCGGATGCGACACATTCCGACGGGGATTGTGGTGCACATGCAGGACGAGAAGAGCCAGCACCGGAACCGCGAGAAGGCGCTGCGGTTGCTGACGGCGCGGGTGTACGACCTGGAGGAATCGAAGCGGCGGGCGGAACGGTCGGCGGACCGCAAGTTGAAGATCGGGTCGGGCGACCGCAGCCAGCGGGTCCGGACCTACAACTTCCCGCAGAATCGCCTCACGGACCACCGGATCAACTTTTCGGCGCATAACCTGGACCAGGTGATGCAGGGGCGGATGGACGAGTTGCTGGACGCGCTGGTGGAGCACGACCGGGCGGAGAAATTGAAGGCGCTCGGCCTGGGGGAAGAGTAATTTTCACCGCAGAGGCGCGGAGAACGCGGAGAACGGCAAAGATTGGGGAACGGCGAACAGCAAACAAACAAATCATATTTAGTATCTTAACTATTTTTTCTCTGCGCTCTCTGCGCCTCTGCGGTGAGATAACGTTGTGGAACCAAGACGATGCCGGACGAGAGCGGAACGTGGACCGTCGGCCGGCTTCTCGAGTGGACGCAGAAGTTCTTCGAGAAGAAGGGGATCTCCCAGCCGAGGCTCGAGGCGGAGATTCTCCTGGCCCACGCGCTGGGGACGGAGCGGATCGGCCTTTACCTGGCGTACGAGCGCCAGGTCGAGGCGGACGCGCGGGCGCGGTTTCGCGAGTGGGTGCGTCGGCGGGCGGAGGGCGAGCCGACGCGGTACCTTGTGGGCGGGTGCGAGTTTATGTCGCTCGCGTTCAAGGTCAGCCCGGGGTGCCTGATCCCCCGCCCGGAGACGGAACTCGTGGTCGAGGAAGTGATGGCGCGGTGCGGAAGGACGCGGGGGCGCGCGCCGGCTGCAGAGGACGCCTCGGCGGGCGCGGCGGTTGCGGTCATTGACCTTTGCACGGGTTGTGGGTGCGTGGCGGTGAGCGTGGCCGTCCACGTGCCGCAATCCAACGTGGTCGCGACGGACCTGTCGGCACCTGCGCTCGCGATGGCGCGGGTAAACGCGGCGGCGCACAGCGTGGCGGACCGGGTGACGTTCCTCGATGGCGACCTGTACGAGGCGCTGGAAGCGGCCGACGCGGCGCCAGCGGATTTCCTGCTGGCCAATCCGCCGTACGTGGCCGAGGCCGAGTGGGAGACGCTTCAGCCGGAAATCCGCAACCACGAGCCGCGCGAGGCCCTGGTGGCCGGGCCCGAAGGGACGGAGATCATCGAGCGGATCGTCCGGGGGGCGCCGGCGTACCTGAAGCCGGAGGGGACGCTCGTCGTGGAGATCGGCGCGGGGCAGGGCCCTGCCGTACAGAACATGGCGGCCGGAGTGTGTGGCCTCGTGGACGTAGAGATCCGTAAGGATTACGCGGGGCACGACCGGATGCTTGTTGCACGCCGCGCGGCGGGCGGGGAGAACCAAGATGGATAGCATGGTGGTGACGGGCGGGCAGGCCCTGCGGGGCCGCGTGCGGGCGAGCGGAGCGAAGAACGCGGCGCTGCCGATCATGGCGGCGGCAATTCTGGCCGACTCCCCCATGCGCCTGAAGAACGTGCCCGACCTGGCGGACATCCGGACCATGAGCCGCCTCCTTGGCGAGTTGGGCGTCCGGGTCGAGCGCGAGGCGACCGGCGACCTCGTCCTGGAGACGGTGGACTCCGAACCGGTGCTGGCGGACCGCGACATCATGAAGACGATGCGCGCGGGCGTCTGCGTTCTGGGGCCACTCGTGGCGAAGCGCGGCCGGGCAAAGGTGCACCTGCCGGGCGGCTGCGTCATTGGGCAGAGACCCGTGGACATCCACCTCAAGGGGCTGGCGGCCCTCGGGGCTGAGATCGAGGTCGAGCACGGGTACATCATCGGCCGTCGCGGGCGGCTGCGCGGGGCGGAGATGTACCTGGGCGGTCCGTTCGGCTCGACGGTCACCGGGACGGAGAACGTTCTGATGGCGGCGGTGCTGGCCGAGGGCGAGACAGTGATTGACTGCGCGGCCTGCGAGCCGGAGGTCCAGGACCTGGCCGGCGTCCTGGTGGCGATGGGCGCGAGGATCTCGGGCGTCGGTTCGCCGAGACTCTTCGTGGAAGGCGTGCGGAGTCTGCACGGCGTGGAGCACACGGTCATTCCCGACCGGATCGAGGCGGGGACGTTCCTCGTGGCGGGGGCGGCGACGGGGGGCGACGTGACGGTCGAGGGTGCGCGGTGGAGCGATCTGTTTGCGCTCATCAGCACGCTTCGGGAGGCGGGCGTCGAGGTGGAGCACACAAAGGACACGGTGCGCGTCCGGCCGAACGGGAGGCTTCGGAGCGTGGACGTGACGGCGCTGCCGTTCCCGGGGTTTCCGACGGACCTTCAGGCCCAGATGATGGCGCTCCTGGCGCGGGCCCAGGGCAACAGCATCGTCATCGAGAAGGTTTATCCGGACCGGTTCATGCACGTGGCGGAACTGGTGCGGATGCGGGCGGACATCCGCAAAGAAGGGAACGTCGCCGTCGTGCACGGGGTGGACCGCCTGAGCGGGGCAGAGGTGATGGCGAGCGACCTGAGAGCGTCGGCGGCGCTCGTGGTCGCGGGGCTGGTGGCCGAGGGGGAAACCACGATCGAGCGGATCTACCACCTGGACCGCGGCTACGAGCGGATGGAGGAGAAACTGTCGAGCCTCGGGGCCGAGGTACGGCGGGTCAAGGCGCCTTAGGGGCGGCCTGCGGGGGCGTTTCGACCACGGGCGGGGCCGGAGCGCTGTCGCTCGACTCGGGTTTGTCGTAGGGGTTGTCGAACTTGATCATGCTCTCGAAAGTAGGCCCGCCGCCGAAACCGACCAATTCCCATTTTTCTTCCGGCCCGAGGCCGAGCGTTAAAGAGATCTGGAGGATGCGTCGCTCCAGGTCGACGCGCATTTCGGCCGGGGCGACGTAGGCGCCCTGTTCAGTGGGGACGAGGCGGAGCGACATAAGGCGCCGGCCGGTGACGGCACCGGCACCCTCGAAGAGTTGCTCCATGCGGGCGCGGAAAAGTCGCGAGCCGCCCGGTTGCTGTTTGCGGAACTCCGCCGGCAGCCTGTCGTAGACGTCCTCGTAGCGTCCCTGGATCAACTCGTCGGTGATCCGGTAGGCGGTGGCTTCGAGTTCGCGAAGGATGCGGTCGTTTTCCTTCCACTTGTAAACGAGCCAGCCGCTCCACACGAGTGTGAGGGCGGCGCCGACGGCGATGCCGGCAAGGGCCAGACGAGTTCCCGTCAGCACGCCATGGGACCGGCGAATCTGCCGATAGGCGAGCAACCCGATGACCAGCCCCACCAGCGGAGTTGCCGTAAAAATCGCCAGGCTGACCACGAGATCGGCCCCGGAGGAAGGCGGCTCGACCCAGTCGTTCGAGATCAGCAGGAGCGGCCAGACGCCGAGGACGGCGATGACGAGGCCGACGGCGGCGGCGCTGCTGACCGCTGCGTACTCGGGGTCGGTGGCCCGGTCGAGTTGGGTTTCTTTCGGCATCTGAGTCATGGGCGATTTTGGTCTCTTGCTGTGCCCCGTCGGCTGGCGGCCATGCGTGCGGGTCTCAGGCGGTGCGCTTGGCGACGACGCCCGTGCGGTCGTCGCGGAAGTGCCCGTTCGGGTTCACTTTCTCCGTGAGTTCTGCCAGGGCGCGAAGGATGTCCTCGGCGGAGCGTTCGCGGTGGCGGCGTGCGGTTTCGAGGACGGCGTCGAGGCCGAGCATTCCGCCGCCGGCCGTGTCGCACTCGTAGATTCCGTCCGAAAGGAGAAGCAGGGCGTCGCCGGGCGAGAATTTCAGGGGCGGCCGGCACTCGACGGCCGCCTCGGCGAGGACGCCGAGCGGAAGCCCCGTGGCATCGAGGTGCTCGGCCTCGCCGTTTCGGCGGAGAATGACGAGCGGGCCCTGGCCGGCGCTGGCATAGCGGACGGTGCCCCGCGCGCCATCGAGCACGGCCAGAGCGAGGGTGACGAATCGGCCTTCGGTCACGTCCTGGGCGAGGAGGCGGTTGGCGTCGGCGAGGACCTTCTCGGGGCGATTCTCGTGCATCGCCAGGGCGAGGACGAGCGCGCGGGTTTCGGCCGCCAGAAGGGCAGGCCCGACGCCGTGGCCCACGGCATCGCCGAGCATGAGGCCGACCCGATGCTCGCCCCAGGGGAAGAGGTCGTAGAAGTCGCCGCCGGCGTACTCGGATGGCTGGCTCCAGCCGGCGAGGTCGAAGCCGGCAAGTTGCGGCGGGTTCTGGGGCAGGAGGCCCATCTGGATGTCGCGTGCGAGTTCCATTTCGTTTTCGAGTCGGCGTTTGGCGAGGAACTCTTCCAGCAGCCTCGCCCGTTCCAGCGCCACGCCCGCCTGGGCCGCCAGGGCCGAAAGGAGGCTGCAATCGTCCTCGAGGAATCCCGGCGCGCCGGGACCGCGCTTGTTCATCGCTTCCAGGACGCCGACGAGTTCCCCATCGAGGTTGAGCATGGGGACGGCGACGATGTTGCGGGTGCGCCAGCCGGTCCTGCGATCCACTTCGGGATTGAAGCGCGGGTCGGCGTAGGCGTCGGGAATGTTGAGGCAGAAGGAACCGCCGGCCTGGGCGACGGCGCCGGCGATGCCGCGGTCGGCCGGGATGCGGATCTCCTCGATTTCGCTCTCGGTGGCGATACGGCTGTAGAGTTCGTTCTTCTTGCGGTCGTAGAGGAACAGGGTGACGCGTTCGGCGTCGAGGAGGTTCGAGGTTTCCGTGGCGATGTTTTCCAGCAGCGGATCGAGGCGAGGCTCGGAGCCGAGGCGGCGTGCGATGCCGAGGATGACTTCGAGATTCCGTCGGCACTTGGCCTCGTAAGATTCTCCCGCGCCGGCCATGGTCGGCCCTTCCCTTGCTTCCACCGATGCGGATGATAAGGCGTCGCGGGGGCTTTTCTCAAGGGAATTCAGCGCGGGCCGCCTGGGAAGGGCTGCGGCGCTAGGAGTTGCGGAAGGCCTTGCAGGGGCTGAAGATCTCCGACAGGACGATGGCCTTGGCGGCGTTGGTGCCCTTAAGGAGGGAACCGAGAAACGGTGTGGCTTGCGGTCCGGTGACGGGGGCGGCGGCCTTGATCGTGCCGGGTGACTTGAGGGGTTCCGCCTGCGGCGCGGGCGACGGGGCGGGCTGGGGCTCAGGCTCTCGGCGAGCCGACCGGCGGGCGGGCGGTTGAAGAGGCAGTGCTTCGAGGGCTTCGAGATCCGTGAGTGAGAAGACGGGCGCCTGAAGGTTGGTCGGCTCGGCCTCCGGCGCCGCGACGGGAGGGTTTTCGCCGGGGCGGCCGTAGAAGACCGGTCGTCTGCCGGGGTACGCGGCTGAAGGGGGGCGCGGAACGGCGCCATGCTGGCGCTCCTCGGCCTCTTTTTCGCGCTGCTGTTTTTCGATCCACCAGCGAAGGATGTTGGCGCCGCCGATGAGCAGGAGGAAGAGGAGGATGCCCAGGATTTTTTCCATGTTCCGCTCCGTCGCGGCCGCCCTCTATCGGCGGGGCGTCCGGCGATGACCTGGGGGCTACCTGCCCGAGTGGTCCGGTTTCGGGGGTTCGGCGCTTCGGCCGATCGAATTGCGCATGCCCGTGTCGGCCTGGATGTTCTTCATGCGGTAGTAGTCCATGATGCCGAAATTGCCGCTTCGGAACGCCTCGGCCATGGCCTTGGGGATCTCGGCCTCGGCGAGGACGACCTTGGCGCGGTTTTCCTCGACGAGGGCGCGCATTTCCTGTTCGCGAGCGGCGGCGGCGGCGCGGCGCTGCTCGGCCTCGGCCTGGAACATGCGCTTGTTGGCCTCCGCCTGGTCCGCCTGGAGCCGGGCGCCGATATTGTCGCCGACGTCCACGTCCGCGATGTCGATCGAGAGGATCTCGAAGGCCGTGCCCGCGTCCAGGCCCTTCTCCAGGACGCGTTTAGAGATCGAGTCCGGGTTTTCCAGCACGTCCTTGTACGACTGGGCGGAGCCGATGGTCGTGACGATGCCTTCGCCGACGCGGGCGATGATGGTCTCCTCGGTCGCCCCGCCGACGAGGCGCTCGAGGTTCGCCCGCACGGTGACGCGCGCCTTGGCCTTCAACTGGATGCCGTCCTTCGCGACGGCGTCAATGGTGGTCTTGCCCGTCTCGGGGGTCGGCACGTCGATAACCTTCGGCAGGACGGACAGGGCCACGGCCTCCTGGATGTTGCGTCCCGCGAGGTCAATGGCGGCGCCGGTTTTGAAATCGAGTTCGATGTTCGCCCGATCGGCGGCGATCAGCGCCCGGACGACGTTCACCGGGTGGCCGCCCGCCAGGTAGTGGCTTTCCAGGTCGCGCGTTTCCAGCGGGATTCCCGCCTGGACGGCCATGATCTTGCAGCCGACGATGATCTTGGGGTCGACCTTGCGGAGCGACATGCCCACGAGGTCCAGCAGGCTGATTTTTGCCTTGGTCATGATGCAGCGGACCCAGAGGCCGACGAATCTCAGGAGGATCAGGCCGATGACCACGAGGAAGAGGATAAGGATGACGAGGCCGACGACGGCGAGGGGGCTCGTGTCGGCGAGGAAGACGGCATCCAGAGCGAGCGGCGTGAACATGACGTGCTCCTTTCAGTGGTGCGTGCCGGCGGCGGTCGTCGCGGCCGATTGCCGCCCGGCGAGGTTCCGTCTCGAACGCCTTCGATTCTACCACGGGCCCGCAAGCCCGGGAACAGATATTTTTGTTTGGCTGTATTTGAGGCGGCCGCGGGCGTCGCGCCGGGCGCCGAAGCGCCTCACGTCTTTTCGGATTCCTCGACGGGGCGGACGACGACCCTCGCGCCCTCGACCGCGAGGATCTTCACCTTTCGGCCGGCGGGCACGAGGTCGCCTTCGGTGACGCAGTCAATTGGCCGGCCGTCGAGCGTCATTTTGCCGGAAGGGCGGAGCATTGTCTTGGCCACGCCGACCCGGCCGACGAGTGCTTTCGGGTCGTAGTGCGCCAGGTCGCCGGCCTTGGCGATGCCGGTCGGCCCGGAGAGGATGAGGCGGCGGGCCACGGGCGTATGCGGCCAGACGCGCAGCAGCACGTAGATGAGAAACGGCGCAAGGATGAGGACGGCGAAGAGCGTGACGACGCCCGGCGTCGTGCCCATCAGGAAACCGACGACGACGGCCGCCACGAACGACGAGACCGACAGGAACGTCAGGATGCCGTGGCTCGGAATGAAGATTTCGGCGACGGCGAGCAGGATGCCGGCCGCGAGGAGCAAGGCCATCCACGTCCACGACGCTTCCCACGCGAGCATGAGCATAGGCATCGCACTTTCCTTTAGGCGGTCGTCGAATCCATGAGCCCCTCCCGGACCGGTTCGACGACGATCCGGTTGCCCTGGGTGCGGGTGATCTTGATGGCCCGGCCGGCGTCGAGGAAGTCGCCTTCGGTGACGACATCGAGGAGCCGGTCGCCGAAGCGGGCCTTTCCGGCCGGCCGGAGTTTGGTGGTGGTTTCGCCGGCGTCGCCGACGCGGGCGCCCTGTTCCACACGCGCCGCCGCGGCGTGGCTGGAGCCGTCCGACACACTCGAGGACCCGAGGACCAGTTTGCCGAGGATCGGGACGCGCGGGAAGAATCGAGCGAGGAGAAAGGCACAGACGGCGAACGCGACGAGGACGCCGGCGGTGACGACCATCGCCTGGACGAGTTCCGAATACTCAAAGTCCCGCTTGGGGAGGCCCTGGAAACTCGGCAGCGCGAGGATAATGCTTGCGAGGAGAAGCAGAATCCCGAGGCCGCCCAGGACGCCGAAGCCGGGCGTCACGAACAGTTCGACGAAGAGCATGCCGAAACCTGCGGCGAAGAGCAGGATGGGCAGCCAGTCGGGCCGGCCGGCGAGGAACGAGGCGAGAAACAGGACGCCGAACGCCGCCAGGCCGATTGTGCCCGGCACGCCGAAGCCCGGTGTGTTCATCTCGACGTACAGCCCCAGGAGGCCGACGAGCACCAGGACGGCCTTCAGCCACATGTTGTTGAGCCAGGTGACGAGCGTCTCATTCCACGTAACGGGATAGACGTCAATGCGGCCAGCGATGGGATAGAGGTCATAAAGGTCGTCCAGGCGGTTCACCACGTGCCGCGCGATGCCGTATTGCTTGGCCTTCTGGCTTCCGACGGTGAGCACTTCGTCCGGCGAAACAACGACCTCGCGTTTTTCCCAATCGCTGTCGAACCGGAAGAGATCCTCTTCCTCGACGTACTTGGTCTCGTGGGTTTTCTTGTTCTGAATCTCGATGACGGAGGTGCTCATTTTGACCATTGCCTTGAGGATCGCGGGCGGATAGCCGTACTTCTCGGCCAGGCTTTCCATCCGTTCGATGATAGTGCCTTCGAGTTTGGCGCGGACCTCCTTCTCGAGCGGCTGGGCGCCGGCGAAGGGCACGGCGGCGTAGGGCGTGCAGGCGCCGAGCGAGGCTTCCGGGCTCATGACGATTTCCTGGCAGGAGACGGCGGCGATGGCGGCGGCGCTGTAGGCCTGGCTGTTGACGAACGCGACGGTTCGCGCGCCCCCGCGCGCCACGCGTTCGATGTCGCGGCTCAGGTTCAGTCCCGCGTCCAAATAGCCGCCGTCGGACGTGATGTGAAAGAAGAGGATCCCGTGACCGTCGGCGACGGCTTCCTCCGCCCGGCGGGCGACCGACGCCACCAGCGTTTCCTCGATGATGCCCGAAACTGTGACGAGGGCGGCCCGGGCGCGCGGCGGGGACTTGCCGGCCGGCTCGCCGGCGGGCACTGGCCCCCGCAGGCCGAGCGCGACCATCCCTCCGAAGAGAAGCAATCGCACCGTCCGTTTTCGCGTCGCCCGCTTCATCATCGATCTTCTCGCGGCGGGTTCCGAGCCCTCGCGACCGTTTGAGTATAAAGAGAAAGCGACCCCGGCACTACGCAAAACCTTGCCGGTTCGGACGGGGTTCCCTGGATTCTAACGCGCGGTGGAAACGGTTTATTCGCACCGGCCTGAGGTGTTCGGATCTCGCGGCCTACTCGGCCCGCGTGATGCACTCGGGCGGCAGGGGGTCCGAGAGCCAGACGGTCGGCCCGGCGGGGTAGAATCGCACGCCCGCCTTGCGGGCGCTGACGGTGTCGATCCGGAGGATGACCGGCTCGGGGCAGTGTCGGCCTCCGACCTCGCGGGCGACGGGGGTGTCGGAGGAAAGATGGACATACTGGCGTTGGATCGGATTGAGGCCCTCGGTGAGGATCGTTTCGGCTGTCTCCGGCGTCGTGCCGTGAAAGAGGCTGTCGGGAGGCTCCGCCGGTTCGTATCGGACCGGCTGGGCGAGACTGTGGCCGTAGCGGGCGCGGATGCGATCGCCCAGGATTTCGAATCGCGGGGGCGACTGGCCGGTCACCAGGCGCTCGATCCGCTCGCGCGTAATGGATTCGAGTCCGGGGTGGGCACACACCGCCGCCACGAGTTCTTCGATGCCCGCGGCCCCGTGTTCGTCGAGCGTAAGGTTCGCCTCCTCGGGGTGATGGCGGAGGACAAAGGCAAGAAACCGGCTGAGGCGCTCGTCCACCGACGGGCGCGGGCGGCCTTCGCGGCTCCGCCGGGGTTGGCGTGGGCCTTGTGACCTTTTCTCTGGTGGCATAAAAAGCCTCCGGTGATTCCAAACCGTCGGTCGGAAATGTTCCGCGGGTAGAATAGCCCATGTGGGGCCGGTCGGCAAGGAAAAACTTTTTCCCCATCCGACTCCCATCGGGTGTGCCAAGGTTTTCTGGCACGTGCCGAAGGCGCAACACATGGCTCGGGTGGCACGGCCGGCCTCGCCCGGCCGTGCGCATGCGGCTGGGGGGAAGCACTGGCGGGCAAGCCGCCCCGTTGATTCCTTTGTGCAATCGCTAGGAGGGCGTCGCGGCCAGTGCCAGAAAATCTTGGCACACCCCTCCCATCGGGTCGGCCAGAATGACCTTGCCCGGACATTTCCTCTTGCGTACCATGGATGACGGTTGGGGGGGTGTGGAGATGCCTGTGCCCCGGGATCGTGTGCAGGCACTGGTGGAGAGGCCATACCGTTTGGTGGTCCTGGACTTGCCTACTTTGCTGCTGCGTGCGTCGGAAGCGGAGAAGGCGGCGATCTGGGGCCGGATCGAGGCGCTGCTGGATCGGCAGGTGCGGATCGTGCTGATTGCCCCCGCCGAGGTGGACGCGCTGAAACGGGACGTGTGCCGCCACATCGGGGGCCTCTCGAAGGTTTTCCTGTTCGTCTGGACGGCGGGAGCGGAACTGTTCGGCTTCGACCAGGAGGGCCGGCTGGTGCCCCTGGCCGAGGGGCGGCAGGACGATCCGGACGCCCTCGCCCTCTACGTGGTCGATGCCGTGGCCGACCCAGCCGAGATCGCCCTGGAGGAAATCCTCACTGTCGGCGAGGAGGCCGAGGCGAGCGGCGTGAAGGCATTCGAATCGGGTCCGTACGAAGGAATGCAGCGGGTGGCACTGACGGGTCGGAAGAACGTGCCTCAGGGAATCCATCGGGCCGATTTCTCCCACGGGACGGTCGTCGGCCTCCTGGACGGGCTCCTGTGGAGAATCGGTTGACAAGAGCGAGGCGGGCGACTCGGAGGGTCGGCTGAAGCAGGCGGCCCTCCTGTGCGTTTGGCATCGGAGACATGGGTGGAAATTTGAGAACCCGCTGGCGGGGGCGGGGTGTTAGAGAAAGAAAAGGAAAAAGAAGAGAGAGGAGGAAGACAGATATGCGAGACGTTCGATTGATTCTGATTCTTGTGGTGGCCCTGGCGATCGTGGTGGGCGGGGGTATTTTGGTTCCCGTTCTGATGGACCGGTTGGCGCCGCCGGCCGAGCGGCCCCAGGCATTCGCCCTGGAGACGCCGACGGAACCTCCGCCGCCTATGCCGCCGGACCTCGAGGCCTTCTCGAAGGCGATGCGGGCAGCGGCGGCGCGCGTCGGCCCGGCGGTGGTCGCGATCGGGACGAGCCAGTCGGTGGACGCTTCGACCACGCCGTTCGGTTTCGACGACGACTTTCTGCGCCGGTTCTTCGGCGTCGAACCACAGCAGGAACAGCCGAAACCCAAACGCCAGTTCCGCCAGCAGGGGCTGGGCTCGGGCGTGATCGTCAGCGCCGACGGGTATGTTCTGACGAGCAATCACGTGGTGGCCGGCGCCGAAGAGATCACGGTGCGCCTCGCGGACGACCGGGAGTTTGGCGCGAAGGTGATCGGAAACGATCCGCCGACGGACATTGCGCTCATTAAGATCGAGGCCGCGGGCCTTCCCGTCGCGGCGTTCGGCGACTCGGACAAGATGGAGGTCGGCGACTGGGTGCTGGCGGTCGGCGCCCCGCTGGGCCTCCAGAAGACGGTGACCGCTGGGATCATCAGCGCCACCGGCCGGGCCAACGTCGGCATCGCCGATTACGAGGACTTCATCCAGACGGATGCGGCGATCAATCCCGGTAACTCCGGCGGGCCGCTCGTCAACCTGCGCGGCGAAGTCATCGGCATCAACACGGCCATCGCGAGCCGCTCCGGCGGATACATGGGCATCGGCTTCGCCGTCCCCAGCAACATGGCCCGCGATGTCATGAACCGCCTCCGGGAAAAGGGCGAGGTGGTGCGCGGCTGGCTGGGCGTCAGCATCCAGAACCTCTCCAAGGAATTGGCCGGGTCCATGGGCCTCGAGTCGGCCCAAGGCGCCCTTGTCAACGAGGTCTTTGCAGGCGGCCCGGCCGGCAAGGCCGGCGTCAAGGCGGGCGACGTGATCGTGGGATACAATGGCAAGCCCGTCAAGGACGTCACCGAACTGCGGACCGCCGTCGCCTGGACCGAGCCGGGTAAAAAAGTGGAGATGGTAGTCCTTCGCGGTGGGAAGCGCGAGACGCTCTCCGTCCAGATGGAACGCCGAGGCGACCAGCCCCAGTTGGCGCGGGGCAAGCGCGGTGGCGGGCCCGGAGCCCCCGCTGAAATCAAAGACTTGGGAATCCAGGTCGCGGACCTCACGCCTGAGACCGCCCAACGCTACGGCTACGAAGAGGGGCAGGGCGTCCTCATCACCGACGTGGCCCCCGCGGGGCTTGCGGCCAAGGCCGGCCTGGAGCCCGGCATGCTGATCCTCCAGGTGGGAGGCAAACCGGTCCGCAACGTCGCGGAGTTCAAGGAAGCCCTTCAAAGGGCGGATTCGGCCCGCGGCATCCCGATGCTCGTCCGCGCGGGCGACCGCCAGTTGTTCGTCCTGATCCGTAAACGCTGAGCGGCGGTGTTCCACTCGGTCCGGACCTTGGCGCCGGGCGTCTTGGGGGTGCCGAACCCGCCGGGACCCTCTTTCCACGACGAGGCGTTGAAGTCCGCCGCAAACCAGTTGTCGGCGGGTTTCCGGAACGTGTAACGCTACTGGGCCGGTTTTTCTCGCGAGGTGGGAACGATCTCCGCGGTCGCCGGCGGGCTCGGGAAGGGCGCCCACTGGCCCGCCGGGCGCTTGTCGCGGCCCGCCCATTTCTTCCACGCCTCGCCATCGTACAGCATCCGGATGAGAAGGCCGCCCACCACCGGCCGGGCCTGGAAGCCGCGCTTCTTGCCCGTGTCGGTCATGAACCAGTCGGTCATCGGGATGCGGTCGGGCGTCTCGTTGAGGAAATCGTACACGGGGGCGACGAGGGCGTCGAAATCGGCCCGGTCGCCCGTCAGGCAGGCCGTCCAGAGCGTCCAGTCGAGTTTGGTGTAGGGCTGGCGGTTATCCAGGGGCAGGCCGTATCGCTTCTGGGTCTTCTTGTAGAACGCCATCTCCTTGCGGAGCACGGCGTCGGGGAACAGGCCGAGGCCGAGAATCTTGTCCCAGACGAGGTTGTACTTCTGGCTCCAGGTGCCGGGCTTGTCGAACGCCAAGCGGAAGTGGTCGCCGTCGTCGGCCTCCTTGGCCCACTTGGCCGCGAACTGCCTGGCCAGTTGCAGGTAGGTGGCGGCGCGGTCCTTCTCGCCTTTCATGTCGCAGAGCATGGCATAGGCGCCGAGGGCCGCAATCGCCTTGGCTGACAGGTTCACGTTGTGGGCCAGGTGCCCGGCAAAGTCGTCGGTGCACAACTGGTTCTCGGGATCGAAGCCCTTGTCCTTGAGGTACTCGGCCCATTTTGCGAGGAGCGGCCAGTACCGCGCGGCGTAGTCGGCCTTGCCTTCCATCTTCGCCAGGGACCCCAGGATGAGGAGCATGTTGCCGGTCTCCTCGACGGGCATCTGGTTGGTCTCGGTCCTTTCGCCGCCGCCGTAGCGCTGGCCGTTGGCCTTGGGGTACTGGCCCAGGTCGTGCGGCGCGAAGGGGAACTTCCATCGCGGCGAGTTGGCGTAGTCCAGGATGTGCTGGAGGGTGGCCTTGGTCAGCGTGGGGCCGAACAGGATGAACTGCGGGGCCATCGGATAGATCACGTCCACCGTGGCGATGCAGCCGTTTGAGAAGCATTCCTTCGGGAACAAGAGCGGCTGGCCGCTTGAGTCGGCCGCCAGTTTGTTGCCCGCAAAACACTGCCGGTAGGCGAGCGCGGCCAGACGGGCGTAGGGTTCGCCGCCGGCCTTTCTGAAGTCGGCCATGAGTTCCGCATCGAGCGCCTCGCACCGCTTGGCCAGGGCCGGGAATTCGGCGGCGGCCG
>Ga0315288_10002330_pt1 | contig 24603 bp, 19 predicted proteins | sample YL17G11_20_MG_FD_203454 | JGI IMG/M metagenome (GOLD analysis project Ga0315288, IMG submission 203454) | Sediment microbial communities from Yellowstone Lake, YNP, Wyoming, USA - YL17G11_20 | ecosystem: Environmental > Aquatic > Freshwater > Lake > Sediment | place: USA: Wyoming | collected... | reverse complement strand
TATTTGTACTGTCCATATTTATTAAAGTTTCATAACTCTTTATTACGACTAACTTTCCATGGGAATAGTCCCAATGGAAAGGAAAAAACATGGAGCGACGATTTGAGATACGAAAACACGAAATTCTTCAGGAAGCTAATATCAAACCACAGGTGGCCAATGGTATGCTGAAGCGGCTGGAACAATTTGCCAAACCTTTTATAGCTTCCTTTGGCCGACGTGAGCCAAAAGAGAATGCCCAAATGTACATGTGCGGGCTGCTGTCGGATTTGGAAAGGAAAAATATCGAGTCGATTGCCTATCGCTATGATCAGGATCGCCGGGCGATTCAGCACTTCATAGGCTCTGCACCATGGAATCATAAGCCGTTGCAGCAGGAGCTGGCACGGCAGGTCGGCGCTGAAATTGGTGAAGATGACGGCGTCATTGTGTTTGACCCATCGGCGCATAAAAAATGCGGCAACGATTCGGTCGGTGTACAGCGACAGTGGTTGGGTCGGCTGGGCAAGGTGGACAACGGCCAGGTTGGCATCTACATGGGCTATGCTTCTCGCAAAGAACATGCTTTGGTGGATGAGCGATTGTATCTTCCGAAAAAGTGGATCAACGACAAGGCTCGACGAAGGAAATGCGGCGTGCCTAAGAACATTCGCTATCAAACGCGTCATGAACTGGCATTGGATATGCTCACAAGCAACGGCAAATATCTGCCTCACGGCTGGATAGCCGGAGATGATGAAATGGGTCGTTCGAGCGGTTTTAGGAGGGATTTGCGGGCTTTTGGCGAACAGTATCTTCTGGCGGTTCCCTCCAATACCGGTATTCGTGATCTTGAGAGACAGCCGCCTGTTTACGGCGGCCGAGGACAACCGCCAAAGCAGCCTTTTCAACGAGTTGATAGATGGCGGGACGCATTGAGCAATGCCGCATGGACGAAAATTGATGTTCGAGATGGCGAAAAATGTCCGCTGATTACAGAGATTATAAAGAGGCGTGTGGTCGCTCGTACAGAACGAGGATGGGATAATTGTACCGAAGAACTTTTGATAGTGATACGAACGCCGGAAGCGAACGGCACAATGAAATATGATTACTACCTGTCCAATGCACCTGCGAATACTCCTCTGGATGAATTGGCTCGTGTTATCAAGGCCGAACATCGCATAGAGGACTGCCTCAAGCGGGCCAAGAGTGAGGCCGGGCTCTCGGATTATGAAGTTCGCACATGGGCTGGCTGGCATCATCATCAAACGCTCTCGCTTATTGCACTATGGTTCTTGATTCTGGAAACGCGCCGGGGGAAAAAAATACACACCGGCGCTGACGGTTCCGCAGGTTCGGACGATGTTGTATGTGCTGTTGCGAGATGCCTGCGACCGCAACTATCCCGGCTGGGCGGCACGTTGTGTCAAACGCAAAAGCAAACGGAGAGAACTGGCTCGGTTTTATCATTACAAGCGACATAACTTGTTGGCTCCACTAAGAGTTAAAGAACGTAAATGAAAATAGACAGTACAACTATGTAGGATCACTGCGTTATCGCTGGTGGGCCTAGTGCTTGTTCAGGGAGAGGCCAGCGGGATACTGATCGACGAGGACAAGTTTGATGACGGGATGGATGGATGGTTTTCCTATTCCGACGGACTGATCGGCAGCGGGTATTGGGGCTTGGAGGCTGGCTGCAAGTACTGTCCGTCACTGTGGTGTGCTGCCCAAGGGAGTTCAACCGGGGCCTCACCGTGGGGCCACGATGCTCACTATGATAATGAAATGTACGCACAAGTAGAAAAGACATTCAATTTCCAAGGATACCGGAATTGCTACCTGGAATTTGACTACTACATATACGTTGAGGATGCCCGAGACTTCCTGTTTCTCTTTGTCAACGACACGTATCTCAATTCGTATACAGGTTACTACAATTGGGATCCTGCAGAGGGGGGGGAGCCGAGCCATATCGATTTAGGTGATTACGACAACACTTCCTCCGTAACAATAAGGTTTGTCTTCTACAGTAACAGCACAGGAAACCAACAAGGAGCCATTACATGCGGGGCTTTCCTTGACAATATTAAGGTGGGAGGCGATCGGTTCCAGTTGGAACCTGATCTCCATCTGATAAGCGGTCCAACACCGGATCGAGACAGAATCACCCTCGGTCGGGACGTCAATGTCAGTGCCACAGTCAAAAACGAGGGAGACGGTATCGCTGGGCCCAGCCAGGTCGGTTATTACATAGGGACTTCGCCCACAAGCACGACGCATTCTATAGGGACAAGTTCCGTAGGTACGCTGAGTGCAGGTAGTGCATCTTCTGTTGATGAGGATTGTGTCATTTCAGGGGATATACCTGCCAGTCCAGTTGGGGTGGAGTATTACTTGGTCGCCAAAGCCGATTCCTCAGGTGCGGTAGACGAGTCAGACGAGGGAAACAACACTCGCGCCCATCCCACCCTCGTCACCATCTACTCACCTCCAGACCCCTGGCTGTACGGTCCCGCAGATCAGGTACTGTTGGACGGAGAGACTGCTGACCTGCTTTTCTCAGTTGTGGACAACGGCGGTTACAGCCCGTGGGGTGGGCTCAGCATTTCCTGCTCAAGCGGTCTGGAAATGATACGCGTTGATGGGATGGACTTTGACCCAGATCAACACTGGGTACACTCTCTCAGCGAAACGACATACACCAACTACTCCATCGGCGATACCCACCTTATTGCCACCGCCGATGGAGGGGAGATAGTGCCAGAGGATCAACTCTTGGAGATTTCCCGAGCCTATGAGTACGCGCAAGTAGGAGCTTTCACCGTTCGTTTCCGAGCTAAGCCCGGTTCATCGGCAAGCCCTCAATGGATCAAGCATCGCGTTTACGCTGCTGACACCGACGGATTTCAAGGTCCGGGCGAAAGGGAACCTGAGTCCGGGCAAACTGATCAACAGGGCTGGCCTGCGGCAATGGTGAACGTCGGAGCAGGAAACCCCCACACAGCGTATGAGCAGTTCGTCAGTGATATGATGTTTGGTGTTGTCAAGCGCGGCGACGCAATAGGTGAAGCAATGCTGTATCTACCGGAGACCATTGTCGAGGACGAGGTTGTGAACGCAATTGTCGAAGTGGTCCTGCAATTCCCGGTGGACGATGCAAATCAGTGGCGCCTATTAGGCGGCACTATCCAGATTGCGTATGATGATTCCTCTGGAGAGGTGGCAGGTGAGGTCGCACATTTCATTAGACAATACGGCTCCCCGTCATGGGACACATTTGCACTGTCCGATCCCTTCTTGTCGCAGTGGGGTCCGATCTTCACTGACGTAGCCTTCCTTGTCCTTGGATTTGTTCCCGGCCTCAACCAGATAATGGAAGCAGCAGAGCTTCCTAGGAAACTATCCGATATTGCAATGGATGTTGGCGAGGCGACACCCGACCCCAGCGAGTTCCCATACGCCTGGGAGAACCAATATGACTTCAAGGCTATCTCCCTTCCGCTAACGCCAACCACTGAGAACGTGCCCGCATTCAGAACGCAAATACCTCTCCGTTTCACTCGGTCGGGCGTATACCCATTTCATGCTTCCATCCATGCACAGCTACAGAATCACCAAAAACTTGTTTTGGGATACCAAGACCTTATGACCGATGTCCTCGTAAGACTTCATTTGACAGTTGATGTAGACCCGTCTGAACACCAAATCAGAGGTGACATCACGGGTGATGGGAAAGTCGATGCCAGGGACTTTGCCATATTCGCTGACCACTGGCTCGAAGGCACGGGTGACTGAATGAGAACAAGTAGGCCAATCTTATGATTTTCCCCTAATGGCCGCAAACTGCCTGACCGACTGCAATACAGACCCGCCCAACCCCGCCTGCGTCCCCAAGTAAAACACCCCCTCTCCAAAACTAAAACAGTGTTAATCAGCACGTAGGGTGCGATGTTTCGCACCAATTCAGCTCAACAATCCGCGTCATCCGCGATTCGACTTTATAGTTCTTATCTCAACATCAACCACCCCTGCTCATCAGTGTTAATCAGTGTAAATCCGTGTCCGCTCTTTTTTTGCCTTCGTGTCTTCGTGTCCAATCCAATAATCTGTGTTAATCTGCGCCAATCTGCGAAATCTGTGGTTAAAATTCACTTGACACCCAACTTCCCATCGTGTATAATATACATCTAACAAAATAGGAGGTAATCAATATCAAAGTCAACGTCGAAGCACAGGCGAAACGCAGCGCATATCCCGGCACGCCGGGAATTCATCGCCAAACCGCATTCTGTCTTCCGTCTTCCGTCCTCCATCCACTGCTCCCCCGTTCCCCTGCTTACCTGCTCACCTGCCACCCAGCCAAAAGCTTCTCGAAAATCTCCTCTATCCCTCCATTTCTTGGCGCCTTCGTGTCTTCGTGGTTACAAGTCAATTATGCAAAACAAACCCAATTTCAAAATGGGCAAAATGAACATAAGAGCAGCTACAGTAAAGGCTTATGCCAAAGAACAACGAACAATGAACAACGAACGTTATTCAAAACAAACCCAAACAAACCCAATCCCGCCACACCGGGAAAGCATCGAGAATCGAGTATCCAGCATCAAGTATCCAGCCCTGTTTATGCAAAACAAACCCAATTTCAAAATGGGCAATATAAACATAAGTACAGCAATAATAAAGGCTTAGGCCAACGAACAACGAACAATGAACAACGAACGTTATTCAAAACAAACCCAAACAAACCCAATCGTGGCGCAATACGCGATACGCAATACGCAATACGCAATTCGCAATACGCGATACGCAATACGCAATACGAGATACGCAATACGAGATACGCAATACGAGATACGCAATACGCGATACGCAATACGAGATACGCAATACGAGATACGAAATCCATCCCTTGCCCATTGTCCACGAATCCGGTATAATCCAGCCCTTAAAGAATCCTGGTTTGCAGAGAAGAAGTCTATGGCCGACAATATCGCACAACAAGTTCAGTTATTGAAACGCGGCACGGTAGAGGTCTTCACCGAGGCCGAGCTGGCCCAGAAGCTCACCGACGCCGCCAGGACACGCCGCCAGTTGCGTATAAAGCTCGGCCTGGACCCCACCAGCCCCGATATCCACCTCGGCCACACCGTCGTCCTGCGAAAAATGCGCCAGTTCCAGGACCTCGGCCATAAAGCCGTCCTCATCATCGGCGATTACACCGCCCGAATCGGCGACCCATCCGGCCAGAACACAACAAGGCCCATCCTCTCGCCTGAGCAAATCGAACAGAATGCAAAGACTTACTTTGAGCAGGCCGGCAAAATCCTCGATACCTCTGAAGAAAAACTCGAAATCAGGTGCAACAGCGAATGGCTCGCCAAATTGACCCTTATTGAGCTTATCCAGATTGCCGCCAAAAAGACCGTCGCCCAGATGCTCCAGCGAGATACCTTCAAAAAGCGCCTCGCCGCCGACATCGACGTCTATACCCACGAATTCCTCTACCCCCTGATGCAGGGCTACGACTCGGTCATGGTCAAAAGCGACGTAGAGCTTGGCGGCACCGACCAGACCTTCAACAACCTCGTCGGCCGTGACATACAGAAGGCCTACGGCCAGCCCCCGCAGGTCGTCATCACCGTGCCGATCCTCGTCGGCCTCGACGGCAAAGAAAAAATGAGCAAGTCCAAAGGCAACTACATCGGCGTCACCGACCAGCCCAACGATATGTTCGGCAAGGTTATGAGCATCTCCGACGATATGATGGAAAACTACTTCACCCTGCTGACCGGCATCCCCGCCGACAAAATCGCCGAGCTGACCGACCCTGCCAAAACCCACCCCAAAGAGGCCAAGGTCCTCCTCGGCAAAACCGTCGTCACCCAGTTCTACGACACCGCAGCCGCCGATGCCGCCGCTGCCGAATTCGACAAGGTCTTTGCCCAAAAACAGCTCCCCGATCAGATTCCGGTCTTCCAGATCGGGCCAGGCATTATCTCGGTCAAGACGCTCTTGGTCTCGTCGGGCTTAGTCGCAACCGGCGGCGAGGCGAAACGGATGGTTGCTCAGGCGGCTGTTAGCATCAACGACCAGAAGGTAACCGATCCCAACCAGGAAATTACCCCGGACGATGGCATGGTCATTCAGGTCGGCAGGAGGAGATTCGCGCAAGTACAAATCGTGAAGGGAGAGCCTACAATTGGAGGATTCTGAGCTGGCTGGCTCGTAACGCCAAAGAGCAGCTCCAACGCGACGACGCCGGCGACCTCATAATCCCAAACGAAGCCACCGGCCGCCAGACCAGATTTAGCTTGATGGAAAAGACCGCCTGACGGTCTCTCTTTGTACCTTTGTGCCTTAGTGGCGAGAAAAAAATCCGTGCAATCCGCGAAATCCGTGGTTACAATATAGCACTATGGAACTGCCAAAATTACAGAAACAGGATAAGTACGTCGGCCTGTACATCTTCGATTTCGGCGGCCCCCAGGGGCAGTCCCACGCCGGCGTCGGCTTCACCGCCCAGGAAGTGGCCGAGCTTCTCGATAGCGAGAAATACAGGCACGGCAAGGTCTATAAGATTCACCGCGCTTACCCCGATGGCAGGCTCGAGTTAAAAGGCGTCCCCGCCCAGACCTTCCAGCTCGAGGCCGGGATGTTCTTCTATTCCCAGGACCTTGAAACCGCCCGCAAAGACTACAAAACGCTCGTCGGTTTGGCTGTAAAAGTCGCCCCGCCTTGCCGCGCCAAAGTCCATTTGGCCAAGTACGGCAAAGACAAATTCGCCGTCGCCCTGATATATCCTGCCGAGTATGACGACGAGGTAAGCTCCTGGCTTCTCGACGGAGATTACAGGACCGCCGGCGCCGCCGAGGGCGGAACCGGCGCGGTGCAGAGATATTACGATTCAGCCGCCGAGATACTCGAAAGACACCAACTGTTCGGCAAATCCGAACCTATAAGCAGGACAGGCGAGGAATTGCTCGCCTCCTTGAAATTAGCCGTCCAAAGGTAGCCCTTCGGTGGGTGGCAGCTTGGGGATGGCTGGGGCCGTAGTAGCCCGTCAACGTTGATCTTGTTAGTTGTCATTCCTGCGAAGGCAGGAATCCACAACCCTTAGCCGCCTGCTGAGCGAACAGCACCCACAGATTCAACTGTGAGTGGCTAATAGAAATGGGCCGCGATATACGAGCGACGTGATACGATATACGAATTTATGGTCAAAAGACATTCATTTCTTGGTTCGATAGCAGGGGCGTTGATGGGAGTTTTTGGCAAGGCCCCGCCCAAGCCCACCGCCAATGATTTGAGCCGTGCTGAGTTCAAAACCAGCACCCAGCGTCTCGGCGTCCGCTTCACCGAAAAGATTCGTGACGTTTATCGCTTCAAATGGATTAGGCGGGCGTCAAAAACCGGCAACGGGGGCTGACAGCTTGGTGCATATTAGGAGCGGCTGACCGAATCGCTCTGTGTCATTCCCGCGCAGGGCCTCCCCTGAGCTTGCCCGCCGTTGCTTGGGCGGGCTTGCCGAATGGGCGGGAATCCGGAGCCTTGAGCATTCGAATTTAGGCGAGATACGAGATGAGAGATACGAGATACAAAAATCCGCCCGGCGAGCCGCCCGTGCTCAGCCAAAACGCCCTGACCGTTCTGAAAAGCAGGTATCTCATCAAGGACGACAAGGGCAGGTGCATCGAGACGCCCGCGCAGATGCTCAACAGAGTCGCCTCGCTCGTTGCCCAGGCCGAGGCCCGGTATGGAGCCGCCGAAGCCCGGGTCCACCAATGGCACAAGGACTACTACGATTTGATGGCCTCGTTGCGATTCCTGCCCAACTCCCCGGCCCTTATGAACGCGGGCCGAAGAGGAATGCTCAGCGCCTGCTTTGTCCTGCCGGTCGAGGACAGCATCGAAGGCATCTTTGAGGCGATAAAGCAGACCGCCCTCATCCAGCAGGCCGGCGGCGGCACGGGGTTCTCCTTCGATAGACTAAGACCGACCGGCGACCGCGTCGCCTCCAGCGGCGGAACAACGTCCGGCCCGGTCAGTTTTTGGCGCGTCTTCTCGCAGACCACCGAGGCGATTCAGCAGGGGGCGTTTCGCCGCGGTGCCAATATGGGAATGATGAGCGTCGAGCACCCCGATATTCTGAAATTTCTCCACGCCAAGCAGAACCTAAAGGCCTTCACCAACTTCAACATCTCCGTCAAAGTCACCGACCCCTGGATGAAGAAGGTCCTCAAATCCGGCCGTTCGCCCCACGTCGTCATAAACCCGCGCACGCAGCAGGGGTATCTCTTGCCCAAGCGGCTGGACTTCGCAAACTACACGATAGCGGACTTGCACGAGCTCTCCCCCGGCGCCAGACTCCCGGCTTTGCGAACAGCCGGCTTCTACACCGTCGCCGATATATGGAATGTCCTCATTCGCTGCGCACACGCAACCGGCGAGCCGGGCCTGGTCTTTATCGACCGCATAAACCGCGACAATCCCACCCCGGCACTCGGCCCCATAGAGGCCACCAACCCCTGCGGCGAACAGCCCCTCCTTCCATACGAAGCCTGCACCCTCGGCAGCATCAGTTTGGCCAAATTCGTGACATTTGCTAATGGTGGGGCGGCTCTGGACTGGCCCGAGCTGGCCAGAACTGTCGCGCTGGCCGTGCGCTTCCTCGACAATATCATCGACGTATGCAATTACCCCGTCGATGACACCGCCCGGCTGGCCCGCGCCAACCGCAAGATCGGCCTCGGCGTAATGGGCTTTGCCGATTGCCTGTTCCTGCTCGGAATACCCTACGATTCCCGGCAGGGCGTCGAATTTGGCTCGCACCTTATGAATTTTATCAACGACAAGGCCCACAAGGCCTCCGCCGAGCTGGCCGAGACGCGAGGGCCCTTTACGAACTGGGATACCAGCATCTGGCGCCGCAAAAAAGAGAAGCTCCGCAACGCCGCCATCACCTGCGCCGCTCCCACCGGCACCATAAGCATCATTGCTGATTGTTCGTGCGGCATTGAACCGGCCTATTCCCTCGTATTTACACGCCAGGTCCTCGACGGCATAAAACTGCTCGAAATAAACCCGATATTCAAAAAACTCGCTGAAAAACACGGCTTCTACAGCAAAAAACTTGAAAAGCAAATCGCCAAGACCGGCTCCATTCAGCGAATCTCCACAATCCCCGCCGGAATCCGAAGGATTTTCAGGTCCGCCTACGACATACAGCCCGATTGGCATATCAAAATGCAGGCCGCCTTTCAAGACCATTGCGACGCTGCCGTCAGCAAGACCATAAACCTCCCTGAAAACGCCACCCGTGCCGCCGTTGACAAGGCCTACAAAACGGCCTATCGCCTCGGCTGCAAAGGAATCACGGTATATCGCCGAGGCTCCCGATCGCGTGAGCCTATGACCCTCGAATGACCATATCTGCCCCTTCGTCGTTATTCGGACTCTTACGTGATTTGCCCCCGTCCCCTGCGACAACAGCCCGCCGCCCGGTTTCCGCCCAAAATGGCAAAATATCAGCGTCTCCGCCCTAAAATCCTGAACTTTTTTCCCTCCCGCCGCGTATGCAATTATAGAAACAAGCAAACATTAAGAGCTTTCGCGCTAAAGTGGCAATCGTGTGCTTGCCGATAAGAAGGTCGAACAAAAAAGAAGATTTTTCTCCCCTCCGGAAAACATCGGGTAACACCAAGTTGCTCGATGTTTTCTTTTTGCATTTCTCCGGCTGCCGCTATGCGTTCTTTCCACAGCATTTTTTGTATTTTTTCCCGCTCCCGCATGGGCACGGGTCGTTCCTGCCGACCTTGGGCTGTTCCAACTTAATCTGCTTGACTACCACCTCGCCCTGCGGCGCCTGTGCCGCCGCTCGCTGCCGCTCGGCCATCGCAAACTGCCCCACCTCATCGTGACTGGTCTGGCTCACGTTCCACACGCTTCGCGCCCGCGCCCCCGCCTCCAGACGCACCCGGAATATGATGTCCGTAACGCGGTCCTCGATGGATTCGAGCATCTCGTTGAACATCCTGAACCCTTCGCGCTTGTACTCGATTTTCGGGTCCTTCTCCGCGAACGAGCGGGTCCAAATGCTGTTCTTGAGGTGGTCCATTGCGTAGAGATGGTCCTTCCAGGTGCTGTCATACACCTGCACCAGCACGTATCGCTCCATGTCGCTCAGCTCTGCCCGCAGAAACTCTCTCCCCACTGCCGAGAGCCGCTCCTTCATCTCCGCTCCCTCGCCCAGCTCCTCTTCGCTCAGCGAAGCGCCGAATCTCTCGTTGGCCCATTTCGTCGCCTCGCCAACGCTCAGGCCGGCAGTCCTCTGGGCAATCTCCTCATCCAACTTTCCATTGTTAAACCTGTCGCTCAATTCGAGCAGTTGTCTGTGTAGGTCTTTTGGCTTGGCGTTCTGAATTCGCTCGGCGGACAGGCCGGCGTTGTATTTCTTATTTGCCCATTCGGCCAGAGACTCGAAGGCGTATATGTTGGGGCCTTGCGGGCCATAGACCATATTCATTGCGAATTCAACGGGGTACTCGATCTCTTTTCGCTTGTATTTCGCCGCCGTTTCATCGAGCAGCCGCTTGCGGATTTCGGGCTTCTTAAGCGCCCTTAATTCCTCGATGTCTAATTTTATGTCGAACTTGGACCCCGCCCAGCTCGCGAACATTCGAAGACCGAAGTCGTCTTTAAGAAATTCCGCCAATTGCGAGCAGTCCTTTTTGTCGATTTGCACGGCGGCCGCGGAAATGAGCTGCTCTTCGATCTCTTCGGGCGATTGCTGTTTGACCTTGCTTGGGCTGAGATTGACGCTAAAGGCGCTCATCGCCCATTTGCACAGACCCGAGGCGTCCCAGCTCTGCGGGTCGCTGTAGTCTTCGAGGTATTCGCCCATTGAAAGCGATATATTGTTGGATGCGTTGTCCTTGGCCTTGTCCTTCACCATTCTTTCGATGTCGTCGGCCTCTGCCCTGGCGATATCCGCCGGCTTCAAGTCGGCCCCGAAACTCGTTCGCGCCCATTCGACGATGCAGTTGACCGGATAAGCCTCGGCGAGGATGCTCTCGCAGCTCTTCGTAACAGCGGCGTCGATCATCTTGATAATGACATCCTTCAATCCTTTGCCTGCGAGAACCTTGCGCCTGCGCGAGTAGAAAATCTTGCGCTGGTAGTCCATCACCTCGTCGTATTCGAGAAGGCTCTTGCGGGCCTCGAAGTTCCGCGCCTCGACCTTCTTCTGGGCCTTTTCGATGCCCTTGCTTATTCTTCTGTGGTAGATGGGCTGGCCTTCTTCCCAGCCGATCCACGAGAGCCACTTCACGGTCCGCTCCGGCGCGAAAATTCGCATCAGGTCGTCGTCGAAGCAGAGAAAGAACTGGCCTGAGCCGGCGTCGCCCTGTCGCCCCGCTCGGCCTCGAAGCTGGTTGTCGATTCGTCTGGCCTCGTGACGCTCGGTTCCGAGGATGTGCAGCCCGCCGATGTCCGCCACTCCGGGGCCTAACTTGATGTCGGTGCCCCGGCCTGCCATATTCGTTGCGATTGTCACGTTGCCCCGGGTTCTCCCGTCGCGGGCCTTGTGCTGCTGGCCTGCCTTTGCCACGATCACCGCTTCTCTGGCGTGCTGCTTGGCGTTGAGAACCTCGTGGTCCAGGCCGTACCGCTTCGTCAGGGCCGCCGAGAGCGCCTCGCTCTTTTCTATGCTGATCGTGCCGATGAGCAGCGGTCTGCCCGCCGCGCTGATCTCGTTTATCTCCTCCACTATCGCGTTGAACTTCTCCCTGATTGTCTTGTATATCACGTCCTCGCGGTCGTCCCTGATGCACGGCTCATTGGTGGGTATGACCACGACTTCCAGCTTGTATATGTTCATAAACTCTTCGGCTTCGGTCGCGGCCGTCCCCGTCATACCCGCGATCTGGTCGTACAGCTTGAAGAAATTCTGCAATGTGATAGTTGCGAGTGTCTGCGTCTCCTCCTTTACCGTAACGCCTTCCTTCGCCTCGACCGCCTGGTGCAGCCCGTCCGACCATTGTCGCCCGTGCATCAGGCGCCCCGTGAATTCATCCACGATGATGACTTTTCCATCCATCACGACATAGTCTTTTTCCTTTTCAAATGTCACGTGGGCGCGGAGGCTTTGCTCAAGAAGGTGCGGCCAGTCTATGTTGGACCCCGTGTAAAATGACCCCACTCCGGCTATTTCCTGGGCGGCGCTGATCCCTTTCTCCATTAGGTGCACCGATTTATGTTCGTAATCGGCTTTGTAATAAAGAGTCTTTTCTTCTATCTGGTCCTCGGTTCCTCTGAGCTCCGCATCCAGGTTAGCTTCCGCTCGTCCCAAGTCCGCCTCGGCCTTTTCGATTGCCTTTTGCGCCTTTTCGATTCGCGCAGCGTCCTTGTCCTTCTTGGCCTCAGCTAACTCGCCCTGGGCGTTGGCTATGGTCCGTTTGGCCGAATCAATTTGCTTCTGCGCGCGGTCGTAGCTGCTCTGGAGGCTGATGAGCTTTCTTGCAACCTGGTCTGCGTTCTTGTACCTGCTGACATTGTCGAAGGCCGGGCCCGATATTATAAGCGGCGTTCTCGCCTCGTCGATCAGGATCGAATCGACCTCGTCGATTATCCCGTATTGGAGGGGACCCTGCACCATTTGCTCCAGCGAGATCTTCATATTGTCGCGCAGATAATCAAAGCCGAACTCGTTGTTTGTCCCGTATGTAATATCACAGCCGTACTGATCTTTCCGCTCGTCGCCGGCGGTGTCCATGTCCGCCTGGATCGCCCCGACGCTCAGGCCGAGCGCCTCATAGATTGGGCCCATCCATTCCGCGTCCCGCTTGGCCAAGTAGTCGTTGACCGTGATGATATGGACCTTCCTTCCGGTCAGATGCACTAAGTATGCGGCCAGTGTCGCCACGAGCGTCTTGCCTTCGCCCGTCGCCATCTCGGCAATCTTGCCTTCGTAGAGTACGTTGCCGCCGACAAGCTGCACGTCAAAGTGCCGCATCTCGACGTGTCGCCTTGCGGCCTCCCGAACGACTGCAAAGGCCTCGGGCAGGATGTCTTCAGGTTTGGCGCCGCCCTTTATTGTGGCTCTGAACTCCGCCGTCTTTGCCTTCAGGCCTTCGTCGTCGAGCGCCTTTATGCGGTCCTCCAGCTCTGAGGCCTGCCGGGCGATGACCGAATACGACTTGACCATCCGCTCGTTGCGGGACCCGAAGATCTTAACCAGGACCTTATTTACTTTCTCAAATGCCATATTGCCTTGCCTGCTGTCGCTGCCGGTGCGAGGCTCGCACCCGCGGATAGCTTTCCACAGCCGCCCTTCCTCACCGGAAACAGCGCCGGCGCTACTCCTTTACTCGCGTTACGTACTGGCCGGTGCGAGTATCGATGCGGATGAGTTCTCCTACTTTTACAAATGGCGGTACCTGTATGACCAGCCCCGTTTCAAGGGTCGCGGGCTTGTTCTGATTCGTCGCCGTGGCGCCTCTGATCTCCGGCGGCGTGTCCGTAACCTCCAGATCGACGGTATTCGGCAGCGTGACTATCACGGGTTTGCCCTCGTACATGCTGACCTGTAGCTGCGTATTGGGCTTGAGGTACTTGGCGCCGTCCCCAAAGGCGTCGTCGTCAAGTATGATCTGGTCGTAGCTTGCAGTGTCCATCAGGATGTGCTCGCTCCCGGACGAGTAAAGGTACTCGTAAGTTCGCTTGTCGAGATCGGCCTCCTCAACGTTCTCCTCGGCGCGGAGCCGAATGTTTTGTATTAGACCGTCCGCCAGACCTTTGAGCTTCGTCTGATAGACGGCCCCGCCTTTGCCTAACTTCACGTGCTCATAATCCACAATTGCGTACAGCTTCCCATTGATCCTGACGGTCTGGCCTTTCTGCATCTCAGATGCTTTCATCTGTTGCTCCGTGATTGGCACTTCTTTGCTCGCACTAACTGCACAAAAACTGCAAATAACGCGACAAGTATTGCAGTATCGCCCGCAAATGTCAAGAAATCAATGCCGTCGTCCCCTTATGCGCACTGCCGGGTTTCTTTCAAACCCTATGGTTGATGCCGTATGTCGGGCTGAAGAAACGCAGATGACAAAGCCGTGGTCTTTGGCGGCGCCGGAGGGCCTGTGGAAAGGGGTTTCCCCCCGCAAAAAAAAATTTTCTATCGAGTGAAAAAACTCTTGCTTTCGTTGTAAGAATCTTGTAGCATTACCAGTCGGTGGGCTGGGGATTTCCTCTCTCTCCTCTCTCCCTCCGCACCCTGGCCCACCTTTAATAGAATTCCTGACGAGCCGCAGCAAAGGGTGCGCTGCCGGTAGGTCAGCCAGGGCAGACTGCAGCAGAGACGGTCCGCCCGGCCCGCCATCACAGCCCTACGGCAAGACTCCACGGATTCAGCGGCCCAAAGACCCTGGGGCCAGACAACCTGCCCTTCGGAGGCAAAAATTGAACTTTGCTTTGGACGTGAGAGTAAAAAGACGTATAATACGGGCTATATAAGAAAGGCTTTTGGAGAAATGCAGAATGTTCAAAGAGAATAGAAGAACAAGGTTCTCTCTGCGGGTCGCCGTCTTGGTGATGGTGCTGGCCGCAGCAGCAATCCTGACAGGATGCAAAAAAGAGTCGCCGGCGTCCGGGAGTCCTCCTGCTGATACCCCGCAGGCGAAGGAATCCGGCGAAAAGACCGACGGGACTGCAAAGCCGGACGCCAACTCTGTCGAAGGCTCAAAACCAAGCCTCGGCCCTATCATCAGGGCTGCAAGAACCTGGGGTCCGGCTTACGAGTCCTGGTACGGCAAAACAGCGCCGGATTTCGCACTGAAAGACCTTGCAGGCAGAGAGCACAAGCTGAGCGACTACAGAGGCAAAAAGGTCATGCTCGTTTTCTGGGCGACCTGGTGTCCTCCCTGCAAAATGGAGATCCCGGACCTTGTCAAACTGCGAAACGACCTCGCCGAGGACAAATTAGTTATGCTGGCGATATCCGCCGAGAAAGCGGACTTGCTCACAAGATTCGTCGAGCAAAAAATCAACTACACGGTCCTCCTCGATACGGGGAATATGCCGACGCCGTTCGGATTTATGAGGATTTACCAGACCAGCGGCGTGCCTTGCAGCTTCTTTATCGACTCCGAGGGCAAGATAATACTCGCCACCAGCGGCCTGATTTCGCTCAATGAGCTCAAGGCCATAATCCAGGCCATATAGCGGCAAATCGCTCACTTTTCGCAAAAAAGATGCGAATTCTTGTGGACAGCCCGGCGATAAGCCGCTATACTACAGGATTCGTTAGTCGATTGGCTTTTTTGAGTTCGTTTCAGTAACCGAGGTATGGAATTATGGCACATAAGAAGGGACAAGGCTCATCGAGGAACGGCAGAGACAGCAATCCTAAATACAGAGGCATAAAGCTGTTCGGCGGTCAGGTCGTGAAAGCCGGCTCGATAATCGTCCGGCAATGCGGAACGAAATTCTTTGCCGGCTCCAACGTCGGAATGGGCAAGGACTTCACGCTCTTCGCAGCCACAGACGGCACAGTCCGGTTCCAAGGCCGAAAAATCCACGTCGTCTGACAAGACACGAGAATTACTGCAACCGAAAAAGGATGGTTTTACACCATCCTTTTTTTATATGAGTTCTGCAAATAGGCCTAACCTGCAATTTTGCAGAAGCCTTTTTTTTATAGCAACATACGAAACACGAGCGACGAGATATGTTTATAGACCAGGCGCAAATCTGGGTTAAGGCCGGCGACGGCGGCCACGGATGCCTAAGCTTCCGCCGGGAGAAGTTTATTCCCAAGGGCGGGCCCGACGGCGGAGACGGCGGAAAAGGGGGCGACGTCTATTTCCGGGCCGTCGAAAATCTCGACACACTGCTTGACTTCGCCGGCAAACATCACTGGCAGGCCCAGAACGGCCAGCCCGGCTCAGGCAACAACAGACACGGCGCCAACGGCCAGGACCTCATAATCAAGGTCCCGCCGGGCACGCTAATATACGACACCGACCTGAATCTGCTGCTCAAAGACCTCAACGAAATCGGGCTGGAAGCCCGCGTGTGCCTCGCCGGAAGGGGCGGAAGAGGCAACAAGGCCTTCGCAACCTCGACCAACCAGACACCAAGATACGCCGAACCCGGCAAAGAGGGCCAGCAGAGGAATATCAGGCTCGAATTGAAGCTCATCGCCGACGTGGGGCTGGTCGGTATGCCCAACGCCGGCAAGAGCACGCTTATCTCCCGCTGCTCCGCCGCAAGGCCGAAAATCGCCGATTACCCCTTCACGACAGTCGAGCCGGTGCTCGGAATTGTCGAATTGAGCGGCTTTCGCCGCTTCGTCATGGCCGATATCCCGGGCCTTATCGAAGGCGCCCACGCCGGCGCGGGCCTCGGCCACGAATTCCTCAAGCACATAGAAAGAACCACAATCCTCGCCCACATCCTTGATATAATGCCCATCGACGGCTCCGACCCCGCCGAGAACTACAAGACCATCCGCGGCGAGCTGGAAAGGCACAGCGAGGCCCTGGCCCGGAAACAAGAGATCATCGTCGCCAACAAAATCGACCTCGACCCCGACGGAAGGATTGTGCAGGACCTCAGAAGCAAGCTCGATAAGGACATTCATTCAGTCTCAGCCGTCACTGGAGAAGGAATAAAGGAACTGAGCGAATTGCTGTGGAAGAAGACCAAAGAAGCTACCCGTTGATTTCCCCCGCAAACAAAAAGGCCGGGCTGAAGAAGCCCGGCCTTGGGTCTGCGAATTCTCATACGGTTGTGAATTACTCTTCCTGCGTTTTGATTCGGCAGCGTATCTCAACAATGTATGCGCCATCTTTGCCGCTCGGCTTCAGCCAGGGCGAAAATCTGATGTTGCGATATTTTCCATCCGGCCACTTGTCAAGACCTCCTGCTTCTGCGCCAGTCCCGCATTGTGTTGCCTCATCGACTTTCAGGCCAATACGTTCATTTGCGGCGCTGCGGTATCCCTCGTCGGTGATGAACATCGCGTCCAAATGGAAGGACGGCCTGTCGCTGTTTTCGGATGGCTTACTGTGAAGGCGAACGATTGCCGTTTTCAGGCCGGGGGCATTTGCTATGGGAATCTCCACCTGTTCGCCGTCAACTGCGACCTCGGCTCTGCCATTGGGCTGCCCAGCGTCCGGCGGCTCGAAGAACTCCGCCGGCTCCTCCGGCGCCTCATAATCGAAAATAATCAAGTCGTAGTCGCCGTCCTTGTGGCAGGCCTTCATCTGAACGGGCAAGAGAGAATTCTTGCCGACGGTAATATAGATGCCCTCCATCCAATCCTTCTCTTTCGGGGATGGGTCAAAAGCGTATATGAGGAAGTCATCACCGACGTTGGCCGGCACTTGTTCGTTGAACTGCTCATTCTTGGGCGACAGAAAACCAGCGGTCAACAGCTCAAGGGCGCCCTGTTCCTCGGCGAACATCGATGGCCCTCTGGACATTAACATCCCCTGCTCATCGAATCCCTGGAGCACCTCCCGGTCGTCGTACTTCGCATCGCCTTTGCTTCCGCGCATGACCATCTTTCCGTGGGCATACCATGCCTCGAAGTGCTTTATGAAATCGTTGCCTCGGCTCTTGAAGTAGTACATGTGGACGTAGTCCGCCTTAGCGGCGTGAGTAACCACCCGGCCCCAGGCGAGCGTCGAAAAATCGGCGGACTCGCCGCCAAACTGAAGAACTACAGCGCATACGGCAATGACTACTACCACTGCGGCCGCGAGTTTTGTTGTTCTGCTTCTCATAATTGTATCCCCAATAAACGCCAACGCATGATTGATTCGTCCTGCGCGTCTGTGCTGTATATGACGGTCGGGCAGCGACGCAATCAAGGATTGACGAAGTTCGTTATGGTTCTTGTCAAACGCTTCATACATTACGGTCAAATCTTTATCCAAGGGCGTGTTCATCGGATATTCTCCCGTTCACGAATCATTGTTCGTTCCAGCCGCTTCCGCGCCCTTTCGAGCAGGCGGTAAAATCCTGATCGTGACAACCCCATTATCCTGCGGGCATTGTCGGCTGATTTGCCCTGCAGATAAAACGTGTGCAACGCCAGTCGTTCTCTTTCAGGAAGCATCAGAATCTTCTCCCGAAGCTGCTCTATCCGGCTATCATCCGGCGGATCATCAACAACTAATTCAACATTACCAACTTCAACAGGCCTGTCTAAATTGCGTAGCTTTTGTCGCCGCCATTCCAGGCCGCGCAGCCTGGCTATGGCCACAAGCCACCTTCCAAAGCGACCGGGATCACGCAACTGCCCCAGTCTTTCATACGCCCTAACGAACACGTCTTGGGCGAGATCCTGGGCGTCGGCGAGATTCCGCGTAGCATCGTAACAAACCGCCCGAATCAGCGCTGCATAGCGATCATACAGCTTCTCGTAGGCTTCTTTGCGCCCGGCCAAGACATCCCTGACAAGGATTTCATCACTCGGTTCTGTCAATCGGAACTCCTGATTTCTCGAGATAATCTATAAACATAGTGTCCGGACAGAGCGATTTGTCCACCGGAATCCCAAATTCTTCGCATTTTCCATTATTCAAGTGGGAATTCGCACAAGAAAAAGATGCCGCAATAGACCGGACGGAAGGATAGGTTCCGGCGCGGAGGCCCGCTGCCCCATCCAATTCTACGGAAGGTTTTCAAGGTCGGCGAGGTCCCGGTGCCTGCCGGAGGCCTTTTTGTTGGCCTTGAGGTGCTTCAAGCTAATCAGGCTGACTTTCACGCCGTCCAGCACATCCACCACGCGCTGGGCGTTGAGTAACTTCAAGAACTCTTTGAAGTCGGGTGGCAGATGGGTCGTAGCCATATACAATTTGCCGCATCAATTCAACGGCCTCTAATCGTTCGTAAGGTGTTTTGGAGAGCCAGTATGATTTCTCATCCGACCGGTCAAGAAGCGACGCTATTGTCAAAGCACTGCGCTCTACATTCGGAAGCCGTAATCTGCTCATACAATAATTGTATCAGAACCGGCCGGCCCTGCAAAACAAGACTTACCACACTACTATAACTTCCAAGACAGGGAACCAGACAAATGCAGCTAAAGATTGACCCGGGCAAGAGAATCCGGTAAAAGAGATGAAATACGGCCCAGGAACCAGAATAACGAATTATGAACATAATCGCAATAGACATCGGCAATACAAATATCCATATCGGGCTTTTCTTCGACGGCGAGGAGAAGTCTATTGAATCGATTGCGGGTAAGTCGCAGGCCAGGCTGGCGCAGTGCCTCAAATCCGCATGGGAACAAATCCCCGTTCTCGAAAGCTCAAAAGAGGGCAAACGCGACGGCGCAATCGTCGTCAGCAGCGTAAAACCGGCCTGGACAAAGACGGTTCGGCAGGTTGCAGCAAACAGCCTCGGCGAGAACATACTCGTCATAGGCGAAGATATACCGCTGCCGATGACCTGCTGGGTCGATGAGCCGGATAAGGTCGGCACCGACCGTGTTGTATCCGCCGCCGCCGCCTACGCCGTTGCGCAGGACGCCGTGGTCGTAGCGGATTTCGGCACCGCCGTGACGATAGACCTCGTTGACGAACACGGTGTTTTCCGGGGCGGCGTCATTTGCCCGGGCTTTGAAATCAGCGCAAAGGCCCTGAAAGAGAATACCGCCCAACTGCCGAATATCAAAGTCACCAAGCCCAAGGCCCCTTACGGCAAGAACACAGCCGACGCCATAAACTGCGGGTTGTATTATTCCATCGTCGGCGCACTGCAGGAGTTCATCCGGCGTTACGCGGAAGAAATCGGCAAATGGCCGCAGACCATCATCACCGGCGCAGGCGCCAAGGTTATAGCGGGCGACTGCGACTTTATCGACAACTACGTACCCAACCTCGTACTAAAAGGCATCGTCTTAGCATACGAAAAATACATCGAAGAAAAGGACTAAGTTCACTCCGACCTATGGGCGTTTATGCTGCGGTAATGACGGGCAAGGGCACAGGGGCAATAGCCACGGTGCAGGTCTTCGGTGACGCTGCGCAGCACATATTGGGCAGCATATTCAAATCCTCCGCCAAGAATCCGGCGGAACTCAAAACCGGCAAAATCCTCCTCGGCAGAATCACCGACGGCGACAAGGCCATCGACCAGGTCACAATCGGCTGTGAAGGTCCCCAGACCTTCTCGATAAACTGTCACGGCAATCCACTCATCGTCCAGATGATTATGCAACTGCTCGCCCGCCACAACGCCGAGCTGGTCGGCGCAGAAGAGCTTCTGGCCAAAACGCTGACCGCACGCAAATCCCTCAATACAATCGCAATCGAAGCAAAACTGGCCCAGTTGAATGCCAGGACCCTCCAGGGCACAAAGATACTCGCCAACCAAATTGACGACGGCCTGTCCAAGTGGCTGGAGAACGCAAAAACAGCCCCTCTCGACCAAATCGCAGCGCAAGCCGAGCGGATACTTGCAGACAGCCAGCCGGCGAAACTGATTATCTTTGGCTGTACGATAGTCCTGGCCGGTCCGCCAAATAGCGGGAAGAGCACGCTATTGAACTGTCTTGCGGGGCGGCAGAAGGCAATCGTCACAGATATTGCGGGCACGACACGCGACTGGGTGTCGGCGCAATGCGAAATTGGGCCGCTTTCGGTGACACTAATTGACACAGCCGGCCTGGACGAGAAGCTCGCAGCAGACCCCGACGGCACTGTCGAAAGAGCCGCACAGGAGAAGACCTCTGAGGTTCTGGGCAACGCCGATCTAATCCTGCTCGTTCTGGACAACAGCCTGCCCGCCGACAGGTTTGACGCGCCCCTGCTTGAGAAAATCGCCGGCAAAGAGGTCCTCACAGTCCTGAACAAGTCCGATTTGCCCGCAAGGTTCGACGCAGGCAAATTACCGCAGAACTTGGGCAACGCAGTGCAAATAAGCGCCAAGTTCGCCACTGGCATTGAAACCCTCAAAGCAAAAATCCTCCAAATCACCAACACCGCCGAGTTCGACTTGCATACCCCCATCGTCTTCACCCCCAGACAAGGTACCCTCCTAAAGCAATTGATGACGCCAGAATCAAGACATCAGGCCCTCTCAATCATATCAGAGTTGTTAAACGGCGCACTTGCTGTATAATCTGCGCCTATGACCGCGCCAACCGAAAAAGTAACGCCTGCGATGAAGCAGTTCCACACGTTCAAGGCCAAGCACCCGGACTGCATACTGTTCTTCCGGATGGGCGATTTTTACGAGACGTTCTACGAGGACGCCAGGGTTTGCTCGAAGGTGCTCGGCCTCGCCCTGACCAGCCGGGACAAAGGCAAAAGCACCCCGCTTGCCGGCGTGCCCTATCACGCTATTGACGGGTATCTCAAAAAAATGCTCCAGGCAGGCTACCGCGTGGCCGTCTGCGAGCAGGTCGAGGACCCCAAGACCGCAAAGGGCGTCGTGAAGCGCGATATCGTGCGAATCGTCACGCCGGGCACGCTCACCGATGATATGCTGCTCGAAGCAAAAAAGGACAATTTCCTCTGCGCCGTCAGCCTCGGCGCAAAGGGCCGGGCCGCGATAAGCTGGGTCGATATCTCAACCGGCCATTTCTTCGTCCAGCAGCTCGGCGAGGATAAACTGCTTGATGAGTTGCTCCGCCTCTCCCCCGCTGAGTGCCTGTTGCCCGACCGCCGGGGCGAGCTGTTCGAGGCAGAGACAAGGAAGCTCACCAAAGACATCACGCAGCTTACCAGCGCCATAATAACCGAGCGTCCTTCCTGGTACTTCGACCCGTATCAAGCCAGGCAGCGACTCCTCAAGCACTTCGGCACGGCGACCCTCGAAGGCTTCGGCGTCGGCGACAACGACGACTGCCTCATCCCCCCCGCCGGCGCCATCATCGAATACCTGAACGAAACCCAGAAGACTACGCTCGGCCATATACAGAACCTAAGGAAAATAGATCGGCACGATTTTCTGCAGATCGACCCGACCACCCTGCGAAGTCTTGAAATCCTGCGAACCATCCGCACCGAGAGCAAGAAAGGCTCGCTGCTGGACTGTCTGGATGAAACGCTGACCGGCATGGGCGGGCGAATGTTCGCCAACTGGCTCTGCATGCCGCTTTGCGAGCTCGGCCCGATAGAGCAGCGCCAGGACGCCATCGAAGAATTGAGAAACGCCGGGAGCGATCTCGCCGATATCCGCAAACTGCTATCCAACGTATCCGACACCGAGCGGATCGCCGCCCGCATCAGCACGTTCAGGGCGACGCCGCGGGACTTGGTCGCCCTCGCCGCCACGCTGCGGCAGATGCCCCGGCTGCGAGAGACGCTGCAGCGATTCGCAGCCGAGCTGCTCAGGCAATTGGCCGGGCGGTGCGACAGTATGGACGAATTGGCGGAACTCTTGGAATCGGGAATCGAGCCGGACTGCCCCTCGCACCTCCGCGACGGCGGCGTCATAAGAACCGGCTTCAACGAAGAGCTCGACCGCCTGCGCTCGATCTCCAGGGACGGCCAGAGCTTTCTGCAGACTTACCAGAAAGAGCAGTCGCAGCGCACGGGCATCGCAAATCTAAGAATCGGCTACAACAAGGTCTTCGGCTACTACATCGAGGTCAGCCGCTCCTCCGCCGACAAGGTCCCGCCCGACTACGTCCGCAAGCAGACAATCAAAAACGCCGAGCGATACATCACCGAGAAGCTCAAGGAATACGAAACGCAGGTCTTAGGCGCCGAGGAAAAGGCCCTCGACCTGGAGCTTCGGATATTCGAGGACCTGCGCGGCAGGGCCGCCGAGTACATCAGCCGGCTCCAGGCTCTGGCCGACACCCTCGCCCAGTGCGACTGCCTCGCAGCCCTCGCGCACGTAGCCATGCGCCGCAATTACATCCGCCCAAAAATGACCGCCGACGGCGAGCTTATCATAAACGAAGGAAAGCACCCCGTCCTAAGCGAGGCCCTCGGCCCCGAATTCGTCCCCAACGACGTCCGGCTCGGCGGCGGGGCCGGCGACATCGTCGTCATAACAGGCCCGAATATGAGCGGCAAGAGCACCTATATCCGCCAGGCCGCACTTTTGGTCCTGATGGCGCAGACCGGTTCATTTATCCCCGCCAAAGACGCCGAGATCGGCCTGGTCGATAGAATCTTCACCCGCGTCGGCGCTTCCGATGAGCTGGTCCGCGGCCAATCGACCTTTATGGTCGAGATGACCGAGACCGCCAACATCATCAACAACGCAACCGAAAAATCGCTCGTAATACTCGACGAGGTCGGCAGAGGCACGAGCACCTACGACGGCCTGTCCTTAGCCTGGGCAATCACCGAGCACATCGCCAACAAGATAAAGTGCCGCACACTATTCGCCACCCACTATCACGAGTTGACCGAGCTGGCAGAACTCTTCGGAAACGTCAAGAACCTCAACGTCGCCGTGCGCGAATGGATGGACGAGGTGGTCTTCCTGCACCGAATCCTGCCCGGCGGCACGGACAAGAGCTACGGCATCCACGTCGCCAAACTCGCCGGCGTCCCCAAGCCCATCCTCGACCGCTCAAAAGAAATCCTCGAAGAATTAGAGTCCGCCTTCCAAAAAGAAGCCGCCGGCCAACACCTCGCAAAACACAAAACAAAACCACCCGACAAAAACTTACTCTTCGTCCAAAAACACAAAGGCGTCCTCGACAAACTCGCCTCGACTGACACAAATAACCTTACACCCATCGAGGCCATCAATTTGCTCGAAGAAATAAGAAACCAAATCGCCGAGGGGTAATTGAAAGGCGTCGCTTCCTTCTGTATGGACAGGGCATTGGATGGTGTGGACTATGCCTTTGACATACTGATTTTGACCCCCGAAGAGTACGAGCGGGACCGCCACATACCCGGCACAATCGCCAGACCTGCATGGAAGGAAGGAACAGTCCTGCATGAAAACGCCCGATCAGCCGGTGTTGGATAAGGTCAGGCAATGGCTTATCCACGTAGACGAGGACCTGCGACTGGCAACGGCCGCTATGGAGCGTGTGGAGGATTGCCCATACCGTCTGGTGGCCTATCATGCCCAGCAGTGTGCGGAGAAATACATAAAGGCCTTTCTCGTGTACTGCGGTGTGGATTTCCCCTATACGCACAACATCAGACGCCTCTTGAAACTGTGCAGCCAACATGCCGAGTGGCCCGAACAAGTGTGGCAAGCCGAAGAATTGACCCCCTATGCCATCACCGCCCGCTATCCCGGCGAAGTCGAAGAACTCACCAAGACCGAGGCAAGTGAAGCCATGGTGAACGAAGCCGAATAGTCCTTTTGACTATTCGCTCCTGTGAAGAGCAGTGAAAACGTGGTTAGTGCGGCTTTGTTGTTATGCAGGTCTCCAAACATTCTTCGCAGCGAGGAAATGCCCTTAATCTGTTCCTCTGTAACCTCTGTGTGCTCTGCGGCAAAAAATCAGTTCTCAGGCCACTGCGGCGGGTTCGGGCTCGGGCTCGTATTCGTCGAATCGGACGCTTATCTTCTTGCTGACGCCCCGCTGCTGCATCGTTATCCCGAACAGCACGGCCGCGATGCTCATCGTCCGTTTGGAGTGCGTGATGATGACAAACTGCGAATCCTGCTGGAATTCCTGCA